>OBMA010000033.1_pt1 | contig 53474 bp, 41 predicted proteins | sample 1539141 | NCBI WGS metagenome assembly OBMA01 (sample SAMEA3991484, study PRJEB22521) | metagenome | biome: anthropogenic terrestrial biome; feature: sewage plant; material: raw primary sludge | place: Sweden | collected 2012-09-26
CAGCGTCGTTACTGCTCAGAGTGATGCATCCATTGTGTCTGATTTCTATGCCGTAATGGGGGATATCCTTCACGACAAAGGACGTCAGAAAGAAGCTTTCGCTGCTTATGATTCCTGTCTCCAGTGGAAAGATGATAATATAGGTTGTCTCAATAATTATGCTTATTACATCAGTCTTACCGGAAATGATCTTGGTAGGGCAGAACAGATGAGTTATAAAACTGTGAAGGCAGAGCCTACTAATAGTACTTTTCTTGATACTTATGCATGGATACTTTTCCTCCAGAAACGTTATGAGGCTGCAAAATTGTACATAGATCAGGCATTGATTAACAATGTTGACAGTAGTGCTGTAATAATTGAACATGCAGGTGATATCTATGCATTGAATAAAAATATTGACAAGGCCGTGGAACTATGGAAGCGTGCGGCAGATATCTCTAAAGACAACAAGTTGCTTATCCGAAAAATAAAATTAAAAAAATACATAAGAGAATGAAATTACAAACTATTTCTAAGGTTGTTGTCATGATGGCAATACCTTTGTTGTTCAGTTCTTGTGGTGCATTAAAGTCAGTGACCAATTTTTTTCATCACAAGAAGCAGGTTGTTACAACGCTGGTTCCTGTTGCAAAAGATTCTATCCAACAGCGACAGTTCCTCACAAAGGTCAATGATAATGCTCAATATGCAAAGACCATCACATCAAAAATAAAGTTTAATGTAGGAGTCGGCAATCAAAATATCACTCTTACCGGTAATCTTCGTATGAAACGCGACGATGTCATTCAATTACAGTTGATGGCTTTTGGGTTCGTTGAGGCCGGACGTCTTGAATTTACCAAGGATTATGTCCTGCTGATTGACCGTATCAATAAACAATTTATCAAGGCCGATTATAATAAGCTTACATTCCTTCAACAGAGTGGATTAAATTTCTATTCGCTTCAGGCACTGTTCTGGAACGAACTCTTTCAGCCAGGAATGAATAAGGTGACCGACGAGGCTCTTCGTAAATATAGTGCAACGCTTGGTGGTGACGATGTTGTTATCACTCTTTCACGTGGATCGATGACGTATAAATGGCTTGCCTACAATAAGACAGCTTTGCTTAACATGGCGAATATAGCCTATACTGATGCCAGCGGAAAGACACAGCTTATTTGGGATTACAGTGCATTTCAGTCAATGGGCAGCAAGATGTTCCCGACTGAGATGAAGATTAATTTTTCCACCCCTAAGAAGGGAGTAAAGATTAATATGACACTGAATAATCTGGAGAATGGAACCGATTGGGAGACTCGTACTCAAGTGTCCACAAAGTATAAAGAAGTAACAGTCGACGAGATTCTAAGACGTTTCATGACATTATGATAAGACGGATTTCGGTATTTCTGCTTTTGCTGTTTGTATTCTCAATTTCACCTTATGCCCAATCAAGAAAGGGCGTGAGTAAGAAGGCAAATACCACAAAGGTAACCAAGTTAAGCAAATCAAAGTCACGCACCCGTAGTAAATCCGCAGCCCCCGTTACCTCAATTAAAAGCCTGCAGAGCCAGCGTAAACAGATTCAGCAGAGGATCAAGGAACAGGAGAGTGCCTTAAAGGCCAATCAGCAGAATGTCAAGAAGCGTCTGCAGAATCTATTGGTTATCAATAGTGAGATTGAGGAGCGTCAGAAATCCATTACAGGTATCCAGAGTGATATTGTATCTATTAGTGGAAATATAAATCAACTTCAGTCACAGCTCAATGTTCTTCAATCGCAACTCAACGAGAGGAAGCAACGTTATATGAAGTCAATGCAGTATATGTTCCGTAATCGTTCGATACAGAAGCAGTTGATGTTCGTTTTTAGCGCAAAGAGTCTTACCAAGATGTATCGTCGAATGAGGTTCATGCGTGAATATGCAGCATATCAGAAAGCTCAGGGCGAACTTGTTAAGAACAAGCAGATCGAGGTGCAAGCTAAGCAGGATGAATTGATGCATGTTAAGGGTCAAAAGAATGTACTGTTGGTTAAAGATCGACAGGAACATAACAAACTTCAAGGAAAGCAGACAGAGCAGAAACAAGTTGTCTCTACACTCCAACAACAGCAACAGACGATCCAGTCGGTATTGTCACAACAACGTAAGATGGATGCCGCCCTTAATGCGAAGATTGATCAACTGATTGCCCAGGAGGTGGCTAGAGCCCGTGCTCGTGCTGCTGCTGAGGCAAAACGGCGTGCTACTGCCGTGGCGGCTCGTAAACGAGCTGCAGAGTTAGCCGCCAAGAAAGCTGCTGCCGAGGCAGAGGCTCGCGAGAATGCCCGAAAGATAGCAGCAGCAAAAGCGGAGGAAGAACGACTAAAAACAGCAGCCCGTGAAGCGACTCGCAGAAGTGCTGCTGAGAAAGCCACTGCCGACCAGGCCGCTCGTTATGCAGAGGAATCTCGTCGCGCTGCAGAACGTAAAGCTCAGAATGATGCTGCCAATGCAGCTAAGGATATTGCTGAAACTCGTCAGGCACCTCCAGAACAGATGGTGATGGACAATCAGGACCGCCGTATCAGTGGTGGTTTCGAAAGTAACCGTGGTCGTCTGCCTATGCCTATCACCGGTAGTTATCGAGTGGTAAGTCATTACGGTCAGTATAATGTTGCCGGTCTAAAAAATGTCACTCTTGATAATAAAGGAATTAACATACAAGGACAGTCTGGAGCTCGTGCCCGTGCCATTTTCAATGGGGAAGTAAGTGCAGTCTTCGGTTTTGGAGGCACGATGGTTGTGATGCTTCGTCATGGTAATTACATTTCTGTCTACTGTAATCTTTCTTCCGTAAGTGTCCATCGTGGCCAACAGGTATCCACACGACAAATATTGGGAACCGTGGGCTCCGATAATATACTTCAGTTTCAACTCCGACGTGAGACCGTTAAGTTGAATCCCGAAGCATGGATAGGAGGATAACCGTAATTCAAATAAACAAAAAAGAGGACATCACATGTCCTCTTTTTTGTTTATCTCAAACAGACTCCGTCAAATAATTTAAAATACAAATCAATAGCCTTGTCAATCTCACTGATTCGGATAAACTCGTCAGCACAGTGCGATCGACATGATTCTCCCGGCCCTAACTTAAAAGAAGGGAAAGACATTAGTGCCTGATCTGAAAGTGTAGGCGATCCAAACGGAACTAATTTCATCTCCAGAGCCCTTCTAATGAGTGGGTGGTTGATATTGATATGTGATGAACTCAACCTGAAAGATCTTGCCTTTACCTCACTCTTTACATTCTTACATATAAAGTCGTAGATCTCCTTGTTCGTGTAGTTCTCGTTACTACGTATATCTACAGTGAATGTACATTTGTCCGGAATTACATTGTGTTGAGTCCCTGCACTGATCATCGTTACGTTCATGTTGGTTGGTCCCAGGACCTCACTATTCTTTGGAAACGTATAATTTCTAAACCATTGAATATCATCAAGGGCCTGATAAATTGCATTCACGCCCTCGTTTCTAGCAGCATGACCCGATTTGCCGTGGACAGTTACATCTAGGACCATAAGTCCTTTCTCTGCGATTGCGGGTCGTAATCCCGTCGGTTCACCCACCACAGCCACGTCGATAGGTGGTAGTATTGGCAACACTCTCTCGATGCCATTCTTCCCGGAGATCTCCTCTTCTGCAGAAGCTAAATAGATTACGTTATATTCTTGCTCTTTCTTGATAAGCATTCTAAACACTTGTAGCAAAGAAACCAGTCCTCCGCCACAGTCGTTGCTGCCCAGTCCATAGATGGTATCTCCCTCCACGGTCGGAGTAAAAGGATGACGTGTCCATGAGTCCACAGCCTTTACTGTATCCAGATGGGCATTCAGCAGTAGGTTAGGGCGATTCTCATCATAGTGTGGATCGATAATCCATACGTTATTAACTTCGCGTTTATATGTAAGTCCACATCTGATAATAAATCTTATGAGTGCATCTGCCGCTTTATCCTCTTCACGGCTTATTGATGGGGCGGCGATGAGTGTCTTCAGCAGTTCAACTGCATCGTTTACGTAATCCACTTGTTTCATATCTCAATACCTTTAGAACTATATATTTCATGCAAAAGTATAATAAATTATCTCTTTTGCGAAATTTCCACAAACCTTTTCTTTGTTTGAGAGAACAATTTCACTTTTTCCCCTTGCAAATCAATGAAAAACAATTAAAACCAAAGTTATATGTATAAAAAAATCTGATATAGCATCATGCTATATCAGATTAGTTTTTTGTTAAAGATACCCTGATGATATTGGAATCATCAGGGTCATCTTGATTATCAGTAATTATTCTTACTTATTAACTATTGTCTTTTCAACAACTGTTGTACCATCAGACATTACTTTCTTAACGATATTCAAACCCTTAGAAAGTTTAGACTTCTGTATACCATTTACGTCGAAGATCTTAACTGAAACGACCTTACCTGTATTAACAGCGCTTTCTACACCGCTTGCATCAATATAGAATAGACGGAAGTTGTCAAATAATGTCCAGTAGTCACTGTTACCAGTTGCATCTGGCATCTTGATACCAATCTTCAAAGTGTTGTCTGTTACAACAGTGGTAATTTCATTCTCAAATTTATTCAGAGCAAGATACATACTTGCACCGTGCATAGATGCTGGTACGTATGCTGAATCAGCGCCTACTGTGTAACCAAAGTCTGTCTGCCAGTCACCATTGTCGAACAATTTTGTTGGTGAAGACTCTGATGCAATGTGTTTAACAGCTACGCTATCGCCGTTTGCATAGAGGAACGATTTAACTGGATCTGGTGTAGCTCCGTCAACACCGTTGTAATGTTTAACTGCATCAGCAATTGTTAATGGGCGGAAGAATGCCTGTGCCTTAACTACGTAAGTTCCATTTGGAACACCATGAAGAGTCTGGTAAATGTTGAATTTATTATTGTATATCTCAGCTTCTTTGAAAGTCACTGTAGGACTGTAATTAACCCAACCGAATGAGTTACCGAAATCAAATGATGGATTGAGCAATGCAGTTGTAACGTCGCCTGTCTGGGTGATGTATGCCTTGGCCTGTGCGTCAAGCATCTCCTGACCCAACAATATTGACAATGAGTCAATGTCTGCGTCAACGTAGGTTGGATAATCCATTGCATAAGTTGCAGTAGTCTCATCATAAAGTGATTTGAGCTTAGCTCCAGCTTCTGTAGCTACAATTTCAGGTTTAATAACAGCCGTTCCTACGATAGAATCGTTAACAAACAATGTCCTATAGTGGTTGATGCTACTGTTAACTTTTGGTAGAAGAGTAGTGAGCTTATTAGAAAGAATGATCATTGTCATGAACTCAGAGCTCTCGTCGGTTAGAACTATAGCACTTGTGTCTGCAAGTATCTGTAACTGTTTCTTCAGTTCACCGTTCATCTTACTTGTCAAGGCTGTGGTGGCAGCGTCAAGTTTATTTTGCAACAAAGTCACACCGTCTTCACGGTTTGGACCAACGTAAGTGAGTCGTACATTGTCAAAAGCTCCCCAAGTGAGGAAACCACTCTTGATTCCTATTTTTAGTGTACCGTCAGTAACAACTGTAGTTAATTCATTGTCAAAATAACCTTGATCAAAAAATTGTCTTACGGTTCCTACTCCACCGTTATCCCATGGATTTTGAGCTGGAACATACCAACCTCCAGCACACTGGAAACCTACGGTCATCCCCTTGTCACCTTCAGCAAACCAGTTTTTCACCTTCTTTTCATCACTATTCATATACATAGTCAGTCCGACAGCAGCAGCTCTAGCTACAGGATCAGCCACCCATTGATCATATTCATAGGCCTCATCTTTACCCCAAAGGATTGGACGGTCAAATGCTTGAATCTGAAGTTTATATGTACCTGCAGGAACATCTGTGAATGTCTGGTTCATATCGAAACCGCCACACCACTTATTTGCAAGAGAATTAGTTTTATCAAAGTCAGCAAGGCTTGTGCCCCATACAGAGTGAGTTCCGTCAAATCCGGCATCTTTAACCAAGGATGTAACATCAGATCCAGGTACAAGCTGTGAGTTGACAGCAGAGGTTACAAGTTTATTCAATTGAGCAATGTAAGCTGTAATCTCTTCTGTTGTAAGAGTTTTCTCTGTCATCAAATTCGCGATATCGTTATCTGTCAGGTAATCGCTCAAGTTTGAAGTCTGAACTGTTTCAATGGTAAGTCCGGCCAAAACCTCATTAGCTTTGTTGAAGGTAGTTTCCAAGTTGATATAAGCAGCTTGATTGTCTTGTGCCGCTTTTACACTTGCATTGATAGTGTTAAGCATATCAACTGCTTCCTGGAACGTAGCGTCAGAATTGTTACCCAATGTCTCAGCTTCTGTTTTCTTAGCTGTCATATCGTCAATGTAGCTTTGGCTCATTCCGCCATTCACAATAGCAACGTCTGCTGAATCAATAGCTGTCTTAATCATGGCTTTAATATCACTAACCATTGATCCTGCTCCACAATACTTGAGACTGAAGTTGTCAACACATATCCAGTTACAGTTAGTATTTTCAACGACAATACCTAGTGTTAATTTGCCATCGCTTACATAAGCATTTGTTTCATAATATTTAGCGTTATATCCGTTGGTAGACGCGTTGGTACGAGCTTCAAGACCTGATGATGATCCGTAGAGATATACTCCGTGCTGAGCGTCTTCAATCTCAGGGCTGTTACCCTGCTGGGCTGCACAGATATATGCACCAACGATGTATTTACCATTAGGAAGGTTTTCCAATTTCTGTGTCATTGATCTGTTTGACAAGTTGCCACCACCTCCTATCCATGTTTCAATAGCACCGTCAGTACCACCGCCACACCAGTTGTATGACTTAGAACTTCCGTTGCCGAATGCATCCGATGAAGATAAAGTCCAACCATCAAGTGAAGGACATGTAGCGTTAATAATCAAGTTAGAGAAATCAACAGGATTCTCATCAGTAGCATGCTCTATACGATAAGTTCTGATCACCTCATTTAATTTCACTGTTTCAGCGATAAACTGATCATTAGTGCTTGTTGCATTACTATAAACAGCCAATGCTGCTGTAATGTCAAGTCCATAAGTCTGTGCTGTTTCCATAGCAAGATTCAGATTGTTCTTAGCAGCATAGTTGTTGTAGTCAGACTTACTAACTGCCTTCCAGTCAACCGCGTAGCTTACAGTTGGTTCAACAAAGACAAATGGAATTACGACGTTGCCAGCAGTGAAGTCAGGTACACCGCATACTAAATTCGGGTAAAGACCTTCACCAAACTCAACGTCATCTTTATTGGCTCTGAATTTGAAACTGCCGTCACCATTGTCCTCAACAGTAAATTTGTTGTGAGCAGTGCTGTCGGTACCATTAGTTGAAATGTTGTTTGCATCGGCGATATACAGATATGTAAAATCTACTCCGTTGCTTAAACACTTAAATTTATAAGTGCCGTCTTCATTGAGAACTGGAATAATTGCCATACCTTCAGTGGCAATAATCGGGGCATTGTTCTGAGATTTCAGAAACTTGGATGCTTCAACACTGTTGAAATACAAGGTGTCACCAGCAGTAAAGTTCGTGAACTTCAAACTTGGGGAATCCCATGTCGCAGCTCCTGCATTAAGAACACTCAGCAATACACCCATAAATGAAAAAAGTAATTTTTTTCGCTTCATTGTAATACTAGTTTTAATTATAACAAAAAATATTGGTCTTTTGGTCTACCAATGGCTGCAAAGGTATGTATTAAATCAAAAATGGACTTTATCTATTGTTTCAAATAGCTTTCCTAATGTCTCATCTTCAATAAAAAGAGTCTATTTAAAAGGAATATCTACCAAACGAAACGATAATGCTGTTTATGGCGTCGGCGAACCTGATTTCCACTAAAAAGCCCATAAAAATGGGCGTAAATTCAGACTATTTGCTTTGAAATCGAATGAAAAAGATTTCAAAAAATGTTTCAATGATGCAACATTATCGAAACTCTGATACAAAATTATACGAATCAATCAATTAAATGTGTTTTTTCCACATCAAGGTCGATATTTCTGATAAATGACACAACCGAAGTGCTAAAACGATGAGCAACAGTTCAATACTTAGTGTGCGATTAGTGGCGATTTGATTTCAAAATCGCACATCTGAATATAATCACTCTTAATGGCGAATAACGGTCATCCATTCTTTGTTTTCGGACCGAGTTGTATGGTTAAACGGATTGATTTACAGCGTAAAACGGACTGATTAATAGAAGAAAACGGATTGATTTTATGAGTAAATTAGACCGATTTGCAAGACCAGACATAGCAAAATTTGAGCCCGAACCATAGTGATTGAGACTTAATAAACGTATCCAATGTGCGATTTGTTTCTTAAATTGCACATATAATCACACAGGGCTGAAGGCCTTTGTTTATGGATGTTTCAGACAAAAATGTGCGATGTGCGACTATAAGAGATGTTTTTTACATGAAGAAATTACGGAAATTGTGTGTTTTGAGATTTATGATGCCAACTCCAGGTAAAAAATTTAAAGAGGAAGAGAATATGATACACATATTAAATAAAAAATAAAAGAGACTAATTTTGTTCGTACATCGTTTTTATGTACCTTTGCACTCACAAATGAATAATTAATCTCACCAGTTATGAAGATAGAAGAGGAAATATGTGCTTCGGTCATCAGCGCCGTTAAGCAACTTTATGGACAGGACGTACCAGCAAAGATGGTTTCACTGCAAAAGACGAAACGCGAGTTCGAAGGTAATCTTACACTCGTAGTATTCCCGTTTACCAAGATGTCTCATAAAAAACCAGAAGAGACAGCAGAAGAAATTGGTAAATATCTTGTGGAAAACGATAAAAATATTGCAGCCTTTAATGTGATAAAAGGTTTCCTGAACCTCTCTATATCTTCTGCGGCTTGGATTGATCTTCTGAACACAATCAATGCTGACGAGAAATATGGAGAAATGAGCGCTACCGAAGATTCTCCTTTGGTAATGATAGAATATTCTTCACCGAATACAAATAAACCTCTTCATCTAGGTCATGTGCGCAACAATCTGCTAGGATGGTCGTTGTCGCAAATTATGGCGGCCAATGGTAATAAGGTGGTGAAGACAAATATCGTGAACGACCGCGGAATTCATATATGCAAATCTATGCTTGCCTGGCAGAAATGGGGTAATGGTGAGACCCCGGAGACGAGCGGTAAGAAAGGTGACCATCTTATCGGCGACTATTATGTAGCCTTTGACAAGCATTACAAAGAAGAGGTGAGTGCACTGATAAGTCAAGGAATGACTCAGGAAGAGGCAGAGAAAGAGGCTCCACTCATTAAGGAGGCTCATGAGATGCTTGTAAAATGGGAAAATAACGATACGGAAGTACGTGATCTATGGAACAAAATGAACTCGTGGGTGTATACCGGTTTCGATGAGACATACAAGGCCATGGGTGTAGGCTTCGATAAGATATATTATGAATCTGACACATACCTCGTTGGTAAGTCAAAGGTAGAAGAAGGACTCGAAAAGAATCTGTTCTTCCGTAAGGAGGATGGAAGCGTATGGGCAGACCTCACAAATGATGGGTTGGATCAGAAGCTGTTGCTTCGTTCTGACGGTACGTCTGTGTATATGACTCAGGATATCGGCACTGCCAATCTCCGTTTTCTGGATTTCCCTATCAACAAGATGATTTATGTGGTAGGCAATGAACAGAATTATCACTTCCAGGTGCTCTCTATCCTTCTTGACCGTCTTGGTTTCGAATGGGGTAAAGATCTTGTGCATTTCTCTTATGGTATGGTGGAATTGCCTAACGGTAAGATGAAGAGCCGTGAGGGTACTGTAGTGGATGCCGACGAATTGATTGCAGAGATGGTCAAGACTGCTCGTGAGACGAGTGATGAGCTAGGCAAGTTTAATGATATGAGCGAGGAAGAGAAACAGGAAATTGCCCGTGTTGTGGGTCTTGGTGCTCTGAAGTATTTTATCCTTAAGGTTGACGCCCGTAAGAATATGCTCTTTAATCCAGAGGAAAGTATCGATTTCAACGGAAATACAGGTCCTTTCATCCAATATACATATGCGCGCATACGTAGTATTATGCGTAAGGCGGCAGCAGAGAATATTGCTATTCCAGAAACATTGGATGAGACGATGCCATTAAGTGAAAAGGAGATTGAACTGATTCAGCAGATGAGTGATTTTGCAGGGGCAGTCCGTCAGGCCGGTAGCGATTATAGCCCTAGTGGTATTGCAAACTACTGTTATGAGTTGACGAAGGCATTCAATCAGTTCTATCATGATTTCAGTATTCTGCACGAAGAAGATGTAAACAAGAAGCTTGTTCGTTTGGTTATTGCCAAGAATGTATCGAAGATCATCCGCGAGGGTATGGCACTGCTGGGTATTGAAGTTCCTGAGAGAATGTAAATCTTATGAGTGAAATACAGAATCCGCCTGATTATCGTCATGATACGGTGTTGCCGCTTCACAGCGATGTGACGGCAAATGCGTGGGCTGTAGATGCTGCATGTAGTGGCAATCCCGGGCCAATGGAGTACCGTGGCATTGATCTGGCGACAGGGCAGGTGGTATTTCATTTTGGTCCGTTGCACGGAACTAATAATATAGGTGAATTTCTGGCTATTGTCCATGCCGCCGCTCTTATGGAGCAACATGGAATCAAAAAGACGATTTATTCGGATAGTTATAATGCTATATTATGGGTGAGTAAACGTAAGTGTAAGACGAAACTGGAGCATAATGCAAAGACAGATTATCTGTTTCAACTGATTATCCGAGCCGAGAAATGGTTGGCGACACATAAGATTACCGTTCCCATCGTTAAATGGGAAACATCGAAGTGGGGCGAGGTTCCTGCCGATTTCGGAAGGAAATAATCTCAATTTAATTTGTTCTCATCTAGATGCTGACAGTATTCCGACGGAGAGCACCCTATTTCTATTTTGAAACAACGGCTAAAATATTTGGGATCACTGAAGCCTGTTTTATATGCTACGTCGGCAATCTGACGTTCACCCGTTTCAAAATACTGTGTAGCACGCCGAATGCGTAAACTTCGGATGAAATCAACAGGCGTTACTCCCACAAGTTGTTTAATTCTCCTGTAGAATACCGCATGACTCATACCGAGAGAGGTGGCAAAATCATCTATTGACATATCGTTATTGCAGATATTGGCAAGGAATATTTCTGTAAACTTGTCTAGGAACTCTTTGTCTCGATCGCGTAGGGACGGTGGGGTAAATACCGGAACTGTAGTTGAAAGAGCATCGATGCCAGATGAATTGTCTGTATCTTCTTTACGCATGTTCTGTTCGATATATTTAAGAAGCAGACGTTGACGTGTTCTCAGTCTCCTTATATAATAGATGATATAGATGAACGTGGTTATTGTACCGATGATAAATGTCAGGAAGATAAAAATAAACCAGATGGTTTCTGTGAATAGTGGTTTAACAACGACTCTGATAGTACGCATATCCTTTTCCCATTTCCCTTCTGCATTACTGACACAGATCTTCAGTAGATATTCACCTGGAGACAGATTGCCATAGGTGATGGAATGACCGTTGATGATATAATTCCATGATTTGTCGTATCCTTCCATCTTATAAGCGAAACTCGTTTTTGTTATCTCATTCAAATTAGGAGTAGCGAGAAATATGGTAAGACTACGTTGCTTTGGTGTGAGGCATATTTTATCAAGGTCATTTGTTGGATGAATGAAGTTCTCTCCTTGATATTGCAGACCAGTTATGGCAATATAGGGAGCTTTATCTCCGTATTTTATAGTTGCTGGATTAAACGATAAAATCCCATTTCCTGTACCTATGCTAATTGCTCCATTGTTATCCGTCACAGCTTTTGCCTCGCTAAAGAAATAACGTTCGCCAAAATTCTCTTCATCATAAATACTGAAACGGTGACTTAGAATGTTGAATCTCATAAGCGATGATTCTGACAAAAGCCAGATAGATTGATGCCCGTCATAAACCGCATTGATATAACAGTCATTTGCATTATTGTCTGGATTGTAATTTTTTATATTGATTCTGTCCGATGAAAAGTCCTTCGAAGTTATTTCACTGATGCCCTTAGCATAAAGGCAGAGATAAATTTTGTCCTTGGCCGAAACAATCTGCATTACATCAGTGCCCGGAAGTGAATGTCGTATGGTGTTGTGATGAATTGTGACAAGACCTCCTGCTGTTCCGACAAACATTGTACCGTCGGGAGCGCTATATAGACAACGCACTTTCAGACAGTTGCCTGAGGGATACCCTTTCATGACATTATTCCTATTTGTAAACGATATACCGTTATTCTCATTGATAATATTTACCCCGTTTTCCCATGTGCCAACCCAGATATGTCCCTGCTTATCTTCAGTGATGGCATATATTTCGTTCGAGCTTATGGAACTATTGTCCATGTTGGTATGCACAAAATGACGAACATTGAACAATGTCATATTTCTGTTTGATGGGGTGAAGCAGTAGAGACCGTCTCCTTTGGTGCCTATCCATAAACGTCCGTGGAGATCCTTATATATAATATATACGTTACTTTTCGAGAATACGTTTAAGGAAGGTGTAATCTTGCCATTAGATGTCAGATAAAGACATGATGTCTGCGATTTATCCCATATTCTAAGAGTACCATCCTTACATCCGGTCCATAGTCGTTGCTGATTATCTATAAATAAAGCTCTAGTTTCAGCATTGCTCCTATTATGATGATGGTGAAACCAATTGGGATAGAATGTTATTCTAGCTAGTTTATGCGACATGATGAGCCAGAGGTTATCCTGACTGTCAATGGCATAATCTTCTATCTTTGGATTATAGAAGGTTTTCCCGCGTTCATCGTATATTGGTATGACGCAAGAATGGTTGTTCTTGGGGTTGGTGCAGGTGAGAGGTTGTCCGTTGTGCCATTTGATGATATTCTTGTAGTGATCTTGATAACAAATGTTTGAATTGTGATGTTGAATTTTGGTTACTCCTAGTCTTCGCTCCCATCCTTTCTCCTTATTGGCGTCGATGGTTCTGATGAAAGTACAACTTTTAACATCGAAAATGTGAAGTTGGTTGTCATAAGTAGTGCACCAGATATTTCCGTCGCTATAAAGTCGCATGCAAATGATTCGATTACTACAGGTTGAACTCTTAGAGGGCTTAAACGTATGAAAACGATATCCGTCGTAGCGAACAAGACCATTCCATGTGCCAAACCAGATAAACCCTTGATGATCTTGTGCGAAGTCAACAATATGTTCTTGTATTAGTCCATCGACAGTCGAGAATTCCTTAACACGACAAAAATATGGCAACTCATCATTCTCAATGTTTGCTGATAAATATGTCGAAAACAATAACAAAAATAGTATAAGAACGTGTTTTATATAATTCATTATTTGGTATTATGTCGATTAAAACATGCAAATGTATGAATTTTCCACCTTGCTGACGAATTTTTAACCTCCTTTGTAACTTTATGAGGATAATTTTGCACGTAAATTTTAATACATCTAATGATAAAATGAAAATTACTAAAAAAATCTATTTCATCTCAGCAGTAATATCTGCTGTATTTCTGTCATCGCAGAATGCTATGGCTGACGAAAATCCAGACATGACACTCTGGTACAACCGGCCGGCTTACTACTGGCTTGAGGCTGTACCTGTAGGAAATGGTCATATAGCGGGTATGGTTTATGGTCGAACCTCCAAAGAAATCATTCAGTTGAATGAAGAGACAGTATCGAATGGATCTCCTTACAGTAACTATAATACCGATGCTCTAGGTAACTTGGAGTCTCTTAGGCAGCTGATATGGAATAAACAGTATACTGCAGCGCAGGATTTTGTGACTAATCATTTCTTGTCGACAAATGGAATGGGAGAACAATATCAATATGTGGGTGAACTTCATCTTATATATAGTGATACCACATTTACCGACTACCGTCGTGGACTTGATATGCAGCATGGTATTGCCTTCACGGAATATAAGCGTGATGGTATAACTTATCGTCGTGAAGTATTTGCATCTCTTCCCGATAACATGATGATTGTGCGGCTTACTGCCGACAAGGCAAAATCTCTGTCACTCAATGTGAGTTTGTGGACCCCATCAACAGAATTTAAAAGTCGTACTATCAGCGGAAATATAATGTACGTTAACGGTGCAACTCATCAGCGGAATCAGAATAGTGGTAAGACGCAACTAAACTTCTCATCACGAGTGAAGGTCGTGAATATTGGAGGAACGATTGCCAAGGGTGATACCACGATAAATGTCAGTGAGGCCGATACTGTGACTATCTATGTGGCTATGGCGACGAATTTTAAGAACTATAATGAGTTGTATGGTAATGCCGGAACGAAATGTGGTGATATATTGAAAGCCTCGACAAAAGATTATAATATAGCTCTTGCCCAACATAAGGCAGCTTTTCAAAAGTATATGGATAGAGTTTCTGTTGATTTGGGAGATAACAAGAATCCTTCTTTGCCAACTAATCAGAGGCTTAAAGCCTTTGCCTCAAATCCTGATCCATCATTAGTTGCACAATATTTTCAGTTTGGTAGATATCTCCTCGTTAGTTGCTCGCAGCCTGGTTGTCAGCCGGCTAATCTACAGGGAAAATGGAATAATTCATTAAATCCTGCGTGGAAATGTCGATATACGACAAATATAAATACTGAAATGAATTATTGGCCAGCAGAAACTACAGCTCTATCAGAAATGACTGAGCCTCTCTTTAATATGATTAAAGATCTTACTATAATAGGTTCTGAAACAGCACGTAATATGTATGGCTGTCGTGGGTGGATGCTTCATCATAATACAGACCTATGGCGAATGACAGGTGCTGTGGACAAGGCTTATAGTGGAATGTGGCCTACTTGTAATGCTTGGTTATGTCAACACCTTTGGGAACATTATTTATATACAGGGGATAAAGAGTTTCTGTCCAAATGGTATCCTGTTCTGAAGAGTGCCTGTCTGTTTTTTATAGACTTTATGGTGAAAGACCCAAACTCAGGATACATGGTGGTGTGCCCGGGTGTATCACCAGAGAATGGACCGTCATGCATTACGGGTAAGCCACATGTATTTGGTGGTGTGACGATGGATAACGAATTAGTGAGCAACTTGTTTTACATCACGAAAAATATGGCTAATACTTTGGATCAGGATGCTGTTTTCTGTGATAGTATTCAGACACTATATGATCAGATGGCACCATTACATGTGGGGCAGTACGGACAGTTACAGGAATGGCTGGAGGACTGGGATAATCCTAATGACCATCATCGCCATGTGTCCCATTTGTGGGCTCTTTATCCAGGTAACGAGATATCACCTCTACGTACTCCTGAGATATTCAGCGCTGCCCGTACTTCACTCCTTGAACGTAGCGACGCGTCTACTGGTTGGAGTATGGGATGGAAAGTATGTTTATGGGCACGCTGTCTCGATGGTAATCATGCCTATAAATTGATAAAAGATCAGTTTAATTTTGTAAGTCCCACTGTGACTGAGGGACAGGGTGGAGGTACATATCCAAATTTCTTTGACGCTCATCCCCCATTTCAGATTGACGGAAACTTTGGCTGCACTGCAGGTGTCGCAGAAATGCTGTTACAAAGTCATGACGGGGCAGTACATCTGCTGCCATCTATCCCTGATGATTGGAAAGAGGGTGAAGTAAAAGGATTGTGTGCTCGCGGTGGCTTCGTGGTCGAGGATATGAAATGGAGTGACGGGAAAATCGTCTCGGTAAAGATAAAAAGCACTATCGGGGGTAATTTACGTTTACGTTCAATAACATCGTTAACAGGACTGACACCTTTGACAAAAGCGATAGGTCGCAATAGTAATCAGTTCTTTGTTACACCAGAGATATTAACTCCTATTATCAAAGATAAATCCAAAATCATTGCAGTGAAACTACCGACGTATTTTGAATATGATGTAGCCACTGAAGCTGGGGTCTCATACACATTCTATGCCAATACATCGACAGCAATCAATGATGTAACTGTGAGAGGAGATGTCCTGAAGAATGTGAAATGTTATGCCGTTGACGGAAAAGAGATTGATCATCCAAGTTTTGACAGTCTGGTAATACGCCAGACGAAATATCATAATGGTGTCGTTAAGAATGAAAAAATCATTTATTAAATCTATAACTTATAAATAAATTAATAAAAAACTATGAAAAATTTATTTTTATATCTGACGGTTCTTATCAGTTCAACATGTTATGCCGCAGATGTGAACGTCACTCCTGAAACTTTTGGAACTGCGTATGGCGCAGCTCAGGACGGCGATGTGCTTGTTCTTAGTGAAGGTACTTATAGTACACAGATTTCTCCACAATCGGGGAAATGGATTACAGTCAGAGCCGCTGATGGTGTCACACCTGTATTGACATGTAATGTGAGATGTAGCGATGTTAATGTTACTGATTGTGGGTTGACATTTGAAGGATGTGATATTAATCATAATACCGGAGACAATTATTTTATTAATCTCGATAATATCGGTCATGTCAAGGGATTAGTGTTCCGGAATTGTACGATCGAGAATGTGGGACGTTGCTTTATTCGTACAAATAATGAAGGATATTATATAGATAGCATCGTATTCACTAACTGTATCATGAAAAATAATGGGGCTAATGCATGGAATTTTATGTATCCAAAGCATGCTGTCGGCAAACTTTCAGTAAAGAACAGTACATTCTATAATTATACGTCAGGTGAGAACTTCTTTTGTGCTAACGCTATAAATACAAATAATGTAATGACATTCGACTGTGAAAATAATACGTTTTATAACTGGGGAAAGGATAGCAGTCGTTCCATACTGAATATCTCAACGAAATATAGTACCTCTTCAAATTTTATAATTCGTAATAACATATTTGCAGAAGCAGATGACCGTCCTGCTCCAAACATCATCGTAGCTACGGGGGGCAATCTCACAGCTGAGAAGAATCTGCTTGTCAATGTGGGTACATATAGTGTGAAAAATGCTGCAATGAACAATATCAACGATGTGACACTAGAGAGTCTTGGGATGCCAAGCATTGGCTTCCCGGATCCGAATAATGGTGATTTCTCTGTTCTGTCATCTAGCCCGCTTGCCAAATCAGGTACCGGAGGCGGTTGTATAGGAGATCCAAGATGGCTTAAATCGTTAACTGATGGTGTACATGTTTCTTCTGCTGTATCTCCTGTAGAGGGAGGGAAAACTACTCCAACTACGACTGATGTGGAAAAGGAATCGGCTGTCACTCTACTGGCTACGGCTAATTATGCTTATGAATTTAAGGAATGGCAGGATGCTAGCGGAAATACCGTAAGCACAAGTAATCCTGCTTTGATTACCGTTAATGCCGATGTTTCGTATACTGCTATATTTAACAAATTGCAGTTGTTTACTTTGACTGTTAACAAAGATGGAGACGGGGCTAAATGGGGAAATGTTTCAGTGAGTCCAATTTTTGATAATAATCACTATGTAGACGGTTCTAACGTATCAGCAACGGTAACAACAAATCCAGTGACGTCATTTCTCAAATGGGAAGACGGTACAACAGATGCCACTCGTACCATGATAATGAATCAGGACCGCAATATAACTGCGACATTTGATGTTATTCCGTTTATTGTAGGATGGAATTTTTCTTCAAGTAGTCGTAGTGATGATCCCGGTGATTATTATTATACGACAGATAATACGGGTACAATGAATATCTATGAGGCCGATGGAACTAAAACTTCATGGGGTGCAAGCACAAAAAGCTTTGGCGGAACCTCATTGGCATGCGCTCGCCGTTATACGGATGCAACAAAACTGAAAAGTGCTCCCCGTTCATTTGTGGCACAATTCTCAGGTGTAGGATATACAAATATTCAGATTAAATCTAAGGTTGGTATCGATAATGAATGTGTGCTGGAAACTCAGAAACTTCAATACTCTATTGATGGAATCAATTATATAGATTTGGCATCGTTTGATATGACAGGTCAGGTAAATGCGGATTGGATGGATTTTGATGCCCAACTTCCGTCTCTTTCTGATGAACAGAAAAAAAATATTTATATTCGTTGGATTTCAGATACAACCAGTAATGCTCTTAATGACAATCCTAGTGGAACGGAGGGCTTTTTTTTGGCTAATGTGTTCGTTTATGCAGACTGTGTCCCTGTCAAAGATACGATTTCTCCTGTATTGCTCAGTATTGCTCCTGCTGCGGATTCTAACAATGCGGGTGCATCTGGTCATATCATACTCTATTTTAATGAGAAGGTTAAGGCCGGAGTAGGATCGGCTGCCCTTAATGGTGAAACGCTTTCGGCTGTTTATGGAAGCAAAACAGCTTTGTTTACTTATAAGGGCCTGAAATATGGTACCGATTATGACTTTGTATTGCCTTCTGGGGCCATCACAGATGTGTCTGGGAATATATTTGGTGGATTGACTCTACATTTTACAACGATGGAACGTCCACAACCTACGGCTCGTAAATTTGATGTTGTCGTGGCTTCGGATGGTACAGGTGATGTGAAGACTGTACAGGAAGCAATTGATAAATGCCCTGTAAATAATGCTACACCATGGTTGGTGTTTATTAAAAATGGCACTTATACCGAGCTATTACGTATTCCTTCTACCAAACCTTATATTCATCTCATCGGTCAGGATAAGATGAAGACGGTTATTACTTATAAGGTACATGCTGCGGTGGATGGTAATGATACAAAATTTTCATCAACGACACTTGGGGTGGAAGGTGATGATGTTACTCGTATCAATGCCTCTGATTTTTATGCCGAGAATATTAGTTTTGAGAATGCTTGGGGTGTGGAGACCCAGAGTGGCCCGATGGCCCTTGCTATACGTAATACGGCAGACCGTGCCGCATTTTATAACTGTCGTTTCCGCTCTTATCAGGATACATGGTATACAGACGAGGATGCTGTAAATAATCGTACGTATGCTAACAACTGCTGGATTGAGGGCGCAGTTGACTATTTCTATGGTGAAGGTAACGCTTATATTGAAAATACGAAATTCTATAATAAACGTAGCGGTTCTGTGGTTACTGCTCCTTGTCATAAGGCAGGTACGTTGTGGGGGTATGTTTTCCAAAACGATACTATCGATGGTACAGCTAATGCTAATGATGGCACTCAGAAACTGGGTCGTCCGTGGAATAATGATCCGATAGCCGTTTATCTGAATACAACGATGAATATATCTGTATCTTCTGAGGGATGGACAAATATGGGCGTGGTGCCGAAGCTATTTGCCGAATATAATAGTATGGATGCTGAGGGTAATGTGCTTGACCTTTCGCACCGTAAAACGTCGTATCTCGATAGTAACACAAAAAATTATGGTATCTCTAAGGCTGTGTTGTCATCTGAGGAAGCTGCATCATATACGTATGAGAATGTAGTTTGTGAAAGTGATGGTTGGAATCCTCGTAAGTTCTTCGAGCAGGTTTCTGCTCCTGAAAATGCTATGTTTAATACAACATCAGTTAGTTGGAAGCCCAGTCAGTATGCTATTTGTTATTTGATATTCAAAGGGAATGATATGATTGCGCAGACTACAGATACAAATTATGCTGTTGCCAACAGTAGTAATGATATAATCACAATCAAGGCTGTAAATGAATATGGTGACCTAAGTCAACCGGCCACTGCGTTGCTTACAACCGGTATGGATAGCAAATCTTTAAAGATAAAGACACTGCATGCTGTGTATAATACGAATGGATATAGACTAAACCGTGCTCAGCACGGTATCAATATTGTGGTGTATGATACAACAGATGGAAAAAATGTAAGTGAGAAAATGGTTAGTAAATAGTAATTAGTTCAATCTGTTATGTCTCTGAAAGTGTAAAGCGTTACACTTTCAGAGACAATTCTTTCTGATATACAGATAGCGTATTTTCGTCATAGCTTTTTGTCTCTGTGAGTGTACGGTCTGAAGGCAGTATGGCACATCTGGTTCCGTTTGTGACTGACTTAGGCGACTGTTCCACTCTTATTTCATCCCATATTCCACTATCAATAAATGTTTGATGGGTATATGCTCCCCCTTCCACAAGGAGTGACTGTATTCTCTTATGATACAGATAATCCATCAACTGAGGAATGACGGGCTTGTTGAAATCAACATCGGGGGAAAAAGGATGGTTGCGGTCGAGTACTATTCTTAGTGGATCTTTTCCACTCCAATCACGTACATTCAGAAGAGGATGTTCTTGTTCGTCGTTAATTCTGCCTACGAGGATCGCATCGCATTCAGACCGGAGTTTGTGTACCAGCATCTTGGTAAACGGTGTGGAGAAAGCGGTCGGTTTGAAGTTATCATCGATAAAGCCGTTGGCCGACTGTGCCCATTTCAGGATGACGTAGGGGCGGTGGTGAGTATTATAGGTGATAAACTGTTTGTTAAGATCGAGACACTCCTGTTGGAGAACTCCTACGGTTACCTCTATTCCGGCATCGCGTAACTTCTGTATTCCGCGACCTTGAACTTTCGCGAACGGGTCGATACAACCGACAACCACACGTTTAATCCCTTTACTGATAATAAGGTCGGCACATGGCGGGGTGCGGCCATAATGACTACAGGGCTCCAAGCTGACATATATCGTCGATTTGGAAAGCAGGGCGCCGTCTTTGTCTGATACCGAATGAAATGCATTCACCTCTGCATGACCTTGACCACAACAGACATGGTATCCTTCACCAATAATCTTTCCTTCACATACGATTACGGCCCCCACCATTGGGTTAGGCTTTGAATTCTTCTGTCCGTTGCGTGCCAGTTGCAGACAACGGCGCATAAACTTCTCATCAATAGTATTCATTGTGATGGCAAAGTTATATATTTATTCGTAAATCTGTTGATTCTGCGGGATATTTTATTAATTTTGCAGCATAATATGAAGTTCACTTACGATAATTTATGGCGAACGTTGGCTCGCGTTTATGATGACGCGGAGGCAAAATCGATAGTCAAACTACTTCTTGAAAAGCGGTTTGGATTATCACAGACCGATGTTTATTGCGGTAAAGTCGAGTTGCTCGAAGAAGAGCAAGATGCTGTGTTGGATGAGATGATGGTCCGTCTGATGGATCATGAACCCATACAATATGTCTTGGAAAATGCAGAATTTTGTGGACATGACTTTTTTGTGCAGCAGGGAGTACTGATTCCTCGTCCGGAGACAGCTGAACTTGTGAAGAATATCATAGAGGATGTGGATAGTAGCCATGATTCCTCTATTCTAGATATTGGTACAGGAAGTGGATGCATTGCCGTCTCTCTCTCTCTTGGTATCCCACGAAGTAAGGTTTCGGCATGGGATTTATCCGATGTGGCCATTTCTATTAGTAGGGGAAACGCAAAAAGACTCGGAGCCGATGTCGATGTATGCAGTGTCGATGCCCTTCATCCACCCTATGATGTTGAGAAATGGGACATCATTGTCAGTAATCCTCCTTATGTATGCGAAAATGAGAGAACGGAAATGGAAAAGAATGTTCTTGACTATGAACCGGAGATGGCTCTTTTCGTTGATGATAATGACCCATTACTGTTTTACCGTGCCATAGCCGAATATGCAAAGAAGGCTCTTAAACCCGAAGGTAGCCTATATTTTGAGATAAATCCGATATATGTGAACGATATTGTGATGATGCTTTCAGAGAACGAATTCAATGATGTTGCATCGATGGAAGATGATTTCGGAAAGAAACGGTTTGTTAAATGTAGACGATGAAAGAGATATCAGAACAAGATGCTTTATATAAGCTTTCGGCGATGTGCTCAACAGCTGAGCATTGCTCGTATGAGATGAAAGAAAAGATGCGTAAGTGGGAACTCTCGGAAGATGTTCAGAAACGTATCATGGAACGACTCACTACCGAAAAATATATTGATGATAGCCGCTATTGTCGTTTTTTTATACGTGATAAGATAAGATATAACAAATGGGGACGTATGAAAATAGAACAGGCTCTTTGGCAGAAACGTATTCCCAAGGAGATCTATGAGTCGATATTTGATGATGTTGACGAGGGTGAGTATCTAAAGGTGCTGAGACCTCTGATTCATGCAAAGATAAAGACTATTAAAGCCGGAAGTGACTATGAACGAAATGGGAAACTCATTAAGTTTGCACTCGGGCGTGGATTTAGTATGGACTTAATCCGTCAGTGTATGGATACTGACGGAGTGGATGTGGATGAGGATGACATCAAGTTTCTTGAGTAGACTGATTGAACTGATTTCTCCTCGGGCATGCGTGATCTGTGGAGGTCGACTGGCAGAAGGGGAGGAGGTGTTATGCTCGGTGTGTAATATGCATCTGCCACGTACCGGATACCACCGTTGTGCCGATGATAATCCTCTGGCTCAAACTTTCTGGGGTAAGATTCATATCAAGAAAGCCGCTTCCTTATTTTTTTACAATGCTCATTCTGCATCAAGCAATATCCTCTATTCGCTTAAATACAGAAATCATCCGGAGATCGGTACTTATATGGGTAGGATGATTGCCCGTGAATATATGTCGGACGGTTTCTTTGACGGAATAGATATGATCATTTATGTGCCACTGGCCCGAAAGCGTCAACGACAACGAGGATACAATCAGAGTCGCGAAATCGCTCTCGGAATAAATCAGATCACAGGAATACCAATCAATGACAATGCTGTAGTCCGAACTTCTTATCAAGGAAGTCAGACCCATCTGAACCGTTGGGGACGTCAGGAAAATGTCGAGACGGTGTTCTCAATGAAAGAACCGGATGGTCTCAATGGAAAACATATCCTCATCATCGATGATGTCGTGACAACAGGAGCGACAATTGCTGCTTGCGCAAAGGAAATAAGTAAGGCTGGGGATGTTGTTTTCAGCGTGCTCTCTATCGGTTTTGCAAAGAGCTAGAATGCTGTTGTGCGAAAAAAGTTAGATTTCTTTAACCTAATTGCGCTTCACCATACAAAAAGATTGTGTACCTTTGTAGCTCAATTCTAATTTAACTGATTCAGATGGAAACATTAAAGAAGATTTTTGCATCCAAATTGTTGAAAATCAAAGCGATTAAATTACAACCGAACAATCCTTTCACGTGGGCATCTGGTTGGAAGTCACCATTCTATTGCGACAACCGCAAGACTCTTTCGTATCCCGAACTTCGTAACTTCGTAAAAATTGAAATATGTCATGCTATCCTGGCTGCATTCCCTGACGCAGAGGCTGTGGCAGGTGTGGCAACAGGTGCTATCCCTCAAGGAGCATTGGTGGCAGATGAACTAAACCTACCGTTCGTTTACGTACGTAGCAAACCAAAAGATCATGGTCTCGAGAACCTTATTGAAGGTGAACTCCGTCCCGGAATGAAGGTGGTCGTTGTAGAAGACCTGATATCTACCGGGGGCAGCAGTCTGAAAGCTGTAGAGGCTATCCGACGTGATGGCTGTGAGGTAGTAGGCATGGTTGCTTCGTTCACATACGGGTTCCCTGTATCTGTGAAGGCCTTTAAAGACGCTCATGTCAAGCTGGTTACTTTGACGGATTACGAGTCTGTTGTTGATCAAGCTTTAGAGACCGGATATATCAAGGAAAGTGATGTGGAGGTGCTACATGATTGGCGCAAGGATCCTGCTCACTGGAACGGCTAATAAAAATTAGGTATGGCAACATTCGAAAGTAGCGTAAAAGAGATTCCATATAGTCAACAGGTTGTGTACAATAGCGTAAGTGATTTGTCAAATCTGGAAAAGGTCCGCGACCGCGTGCCTAATGATAAAGTGAAAGATTTTATCTTTGATAAAGATACAGTAAGCGTGAGTGTGCCTCCTGTCGGTAATATAAAATTACGTATTATTGATCGTGAGGAACCCAAATGTGTAAAATTCGAAACTGAGCAGTCTCCTGTTCCGTTTAATCTCTGGATTCAAATTATACCGGTATCAGAGACCTCTTCAAAGATGAAACTGACAGTGAAAGCCGAACTCAACCCTTTTATTAAGGGAATGGTGTCAAAACCACTACAGGAGGGTCTTGAGAAGATTGCGGAAGCTCTCGCAATGGTACATTATGAATAATCTTATCAGATAAATCGGAGTAATCGAAAAGAGAATGGCAACAAAACTTTGGGAAAAAAATTTCGAGGTTAATCAGGAAATAGAACGCTTCACTGTAGGACGTGACCGTGAGATGGATTTGTATCTGGCTAAATATGATGTGCTCGGTTCTATGGCTCATATTACCATGCTACAGACTATTGGACTTCTTACCGCTGATGAATTATCTGTTTTATTGGCAGAGCTAAAGAATATCTATGCTGTCTGTGAACGCGGTGAATTTATTATTGAAGATGGAGTGGAGGACGTTCATTCACAAGTTGAACTGATGCTTACTCGTAAACTCGGTGATACAGGAAAGAAGATACATAGTGGACGCTCACGTAACGATCAGGTATTGCTTGACCTTAAACTATTTACCCGTGAAGAGATTAAAGAAGTTGCCGACGGCGTAAAAATTCTCTTTGATGAATTGATTCAAAAGAGCAATCAATATAAGAATGTCCTAATGCCCGGATATACTCACCTGCAGATTGCTATGCCCAGCTCGTTCGGACTTTGGTTCGGAGCTTATGCGGAAAGTCTGACCGATGATATGCTGTTCCTACAGGCTGCTTATAAGATGACCAATCGTAATCCGTTAGGTTCTGCTGCCGGATACGGATCATCATTCCCGCTCAATCGTTCACTTACTACAGAACTTCTCGGATTTGATTCGATGGATTATAATGTGGTATATGCTCAGATGGGACGCGGAAAGATGGAGCGTAACGTGGCATTCGCTATGGCGACCATTGCCGGAACAATCTCGAAGATGGCTTTTGATGCCTGTCTGTTCAATTCTCAAAACTTCTCTTTTGTGAAGCTTCCGAATGAATGTACTACAGGTAGTAGTATCATGCCACATAAGAAAAATCCCGATGTATTCGAGCTGATACGTGCTAAGAGTAATAAAATTCAAAGTCTGCCCCAGCAGGTGATGCTCATCATGAATAATCTGCCCTGTGGATATTTCCGTGATTTGCAGATTATAAAGGAGGTATTTCTTCCTGCATTTGATGAACTGAAAGACTGCCTGTCCATGTGCGCGTACATTATTAATAAAATAAAGGTGAATGAGCATATTCTAGACAATCCGATGTATGATGCGATCTTCAGTGTGGAGGAAGTCAATCGGCTTGCTTCTGAAGGAATGCCGTTCCGTGATGCTTATAAAAAGGTAGGAATGGATATTGAGGTCGGTAATTTCCGTCCCGATAAAAATATCCATCATACTCATGAGGGTAGCATTGGCAATCTTTGTAATGAGAAGATCCAAGCTCTTATGGATAAGACTCTTGGGGAATTCTGTTTCGACCGGGTAAAAGATGCGGAGCGTGATCTCCTGAAATAACTTTCCATAGGATGAAAAGGCTGTTTTCTGTTATAGGATTATTGGCATTGTTCGCTTTCGTGTCTTGTAATGCCGATTCTGAATATAGCCGTTATCCGTGTTATTTTATTTTTGATAACAGCAAGCATCTGGATCCAACATTGACAAGTGCTCTTAATTCATCTTCACCTGGTGTATTTTGTTGTATCACACAAAACACCGAGTCAGGGGTTACTTATGTAAATTTCTCCAATAATCAGGGACTCTCAAGTCGTCAGGCCAAGAATGCCGTTGATCAGAAATATACTTATGTATTAGGACTAAATAATGGCATTATTGTCGGATTTGGTAATCTTGAAGATCCGGCAAGATTGTATGCTTATGACCGACAGTGTCCTAATTGTGCTAATGGCGCCAGTGCATACAGCCCAAAATATCCGCTGACGATGTCTGTAGATGGGAAAGCTTCATGCTCCAAATGCAAAAGAGTCTATGATATGAATAATAACGGAATCATTGTAAGTGGTGCTACCGGTGATAAATTATGGCGATATCATGTCACTTGCACAGGCCCGATAGGGGTTTTAATCGTCAATAATTAGTGCACAATCATTAAAATGTGCAAATAATTTTGGCTATTACAATTATTAGTTTTATCTTTGCACTTGTAAAAACGCGGAAATAGCTCAGTTGGTAGAGCACGACCTTGCCAAGGTCGGGGTCGCGGGTCCGAGTCCCGTTTTCCGCTCTAATACTAATGCGGGCCGCAATGGTGGAATTGGTAGACACGAGGGACTTAAAATCCCTTGACCAGTAATGGTTGTGCGGGTTCGAGTCCCGCTCGCGGCACACTCCTATAAATAAATAACACAATGCGTAACAAGTTTTTATTATCCTTGTCTGCTATTTCATTATTAGCAATGACATCATGTTCGAAGTTGGGAACTTTGTCTTCCGACAACTTCAATGTAACTCCTAATCCGCTTGAAACTTATGCAGGTAAAGTTCCTACAACGATCAACGGTACATTCCCAGAAAAGTATATGAAGAAGAAAGCTGTGGTCAGCGTTGTTCCTCAGTTGCGTTTTGGTAATGGTCAGGTAGTTAACGGAAACAGTGCTACTTTCCAGGGTGAGAAAGTCGAAGGTAATGATCAGACCATCTCTTACAAGGTTGGTGGAAATTATACGATGAAGACTAGCTTCGATTATGTTCCTGCAATGGAGAAAAGCGAACTCTATCTTACATTTAATGCAAAAATCGGCAAGCGTACAGTTCAGGTTCCTGATGTAAAGGTTGCTACTGGCGTATTGGCTACTTCTGAGTTGTATAAGAGTACAGTGAAGAATGCTTCTGCTTGCATAGCTCCTGATTCATTTAAACGTATTACAAAACAGAAACAAGAAGCTAATATTAAGTTCCTCATTCAGCAGGCTAATCTCCGTAAGAGTGAACTTAAGAATAACTCAGTAAAAGAATTCGTTCGTTTGCTGAAGGAAATTAATAAGGATAAAGAAGGTAAAGCTATTGAGAACGTAGAAGTTTCTGCTTATGCTTCTCCAGACGGTGGTATGACTCTTAATGATAAATTAGCAAAACAGCGTAAAGCCGTTTCTCAGAAATATGCTAATGATCAGTTGAAGAGCGCAAAGGTAAAGACTACTGTTGATGCTAAGTATACTGCAGAGGACTGGGACGGTTTCCAGCAGCTTGTCAGTGCATCAAACATTCAGGATAAAGATGTTATCCTACGTGTTCTTTCAATGTACAATGATCCTGAGACAAGAGAAAAACAGATTCGTAATATATCTGCTGCATTCAGAGAGTTAGCTGACGAGATTCTTCCCCAGTTGCGTCGCTCTCGTTTGACTATCAATTACCAAATTATCGGTCGTGACGACAACCAGATTCAGAGTACATTTGCTTCTGATCCTTCTAAGTTGAGCGTTGAAGAGATGCTTTACGCTGCAACTCTGAAAGATAATGTAAATGATAAAGAAGATGTATATAAGAAGACTACAGAGGTTTATCCTAACGACTACCGTGCATTCAACAATGTTGCTGCTATGGAATTTGCAAAAGGAAATACAGCTGAGGCTCGTAATTATATCCAGAAAGCTCTTAAGGTACAATCAAATGCTCCTGAAGCTACTGCTAACTTAGGCCTTATTGCTCTTTGCAACGGTAACGTTGACGAAGCTCAGAATTATATAGCTAAATCTTCAACTGCTAATGGCTTCAATGAAGTTCTTGGTAACTTGAATCTTGCTAAAGGTAACTATGCTGAAGCTCAGAAAAATTTTGCCGAGATTAACAGCAACAGTGCTGCACTTGCTCAGATCCTGAATAAGAACTATTCTACTGCAGGTGTTACTCTGAAGAATGTAGCTAATCCTGACGCAATGACTGAATATCTCAAAGCTGTGCTTAATGCACGCATGGGTAACAACAGTGAAGCTTCTAAATGTCTAAGCAATGCAATAGCAAAAGATTCTTCATTGGCTCAATACGCAGCTAATGACTTGGAATTCGCAAAGATAAGCAAGTAAATAAGTAATCGCTTTTGTTTATATCAATGCGTTACTTGTATTTTATATTATCCACCCTGGTTCTGGTTTCTTGTGGAGTTCGCGGCAATCATTTTAAGATTGAAGGCAAATTCAGAAATCTCAACCAGGGTGAATTCTATGTCTATAGTCCCGATGGAGGAATGGAGGGCATGGATACTATTACTGTTCAAGGGGGAGAATTCGCTTATGAGGTGCCTCTTGACAAACCGGCAACATTTGTGCTGGTGTTTCCCAATTTCTCAGAACAACCTGTTTTTGCCGCTCCCGGTGTGACTGCAGAACTGAACGGGGATGCCTCCCACCTTAAAGAGATTGAGGTATCTGGGTCTGACGAGAATAAACTGATGACCAATTTCCTTAAGCAGATTTTACATTCTTCCCCTCCTGAGACAGTCAAGGCTGCTACGCGGCTTATCAAAGAGAATCCTTCATCGTTGGTTAGTGGTTATCTATTGAATAAGTATTTTGTTCAGACATCAACGCCTGATTATAAAACGGCTCTAAATCTTGTTGATTTGCTGATAAGGAATCAGAAAGGCAATGGTCATCTCATTCAACTGAGATCGCAGATAGATGGTTTATGCCGTGGTCTGGAGAAGACTAAGTTACCTAAGTTTAGTGCTAAAAATATGGATGGAACTCTGGTAACCGACAATGAATTGAAAGGTAAGTATGCCGTCATTAATGTCTGGGCTTCGTGGAACTTTGACAGTCAGAGTATCCAACGACAGATTCAGTCATTAAAACGTCAGTTTGGAAACAAACTGACTGTCTTAAGCATCAACATGGATGTTAGTAAGACAGCTTGCCAAGAAGTGCTTAACCGTGATTCCATAAGGTGGAATAATATCTGTGATGAGAAGGCATGGAACAGTCCTCTTGTTAATACCTTTGGAATCAGTACAGTTCCAGATAATTTTATCGTTAGCCCGGATGGACGTATTGTTGCACGTAATCTTGATATGACAGCTTTGAAAGAACGTGTCGAAACGTTATTAAAGTAGATATCAATGCTAGTAAAGACTTTCTGCGCCGCCGTAAACGGAATAGAAGCTACTGTCGTAACTGTTGAGGTTAGCATGACACGTGGAACTTTTTATCACCTGACGGGATTAGCCGATGAGGCTGTACGCGAAAGTCATGACCGTATTGTGGCTGCCCTTCAGAATACGGGTTTTAAATTTCCTGTGGCTGATACTACAGTAAATATGGCTCCTGCCGATATAAGGAAAGAGGGTAGTGGGTATGATCTGCCATTGGCAATCGGAATTCTAGCTGCTAGTGGAAAAGTTCTTCCGGATCATCTTCATGAGTATATGCTTATCGGCGAGCTGGGACTCGACGGTCGGTTGCAACCGGTTCGTGGTGCCTTGCCCATAGCCATGAAGGCACGTGCCGAGAAATACAAGGGGTTGATTGTTCCAAAACAGAATATCTGTGAGGCTGCCGTAGTTAACAACATTGATGTGTATGGGATGGACAGCATCGTCGATGTGATTAATTTCTTGAATGGTCAGGAGCAGTTTGAACCCACAGTCATCGATACGCGTAAGGAGTTTTATGAGCATCAGAGTCATTTTGAATTCGATTTCGCCGATGTAAAAGGGCAGGATAGTGTGAAACGTGCTCTCGAGGTGGCTGCCGCCGGTGGTCATAATCTCATTATGATTGGTCCTCCCGGTAGTGGTAAGTCAATGATGGCAAAGCGTCTGCCGTCAATACTCCCACCGTTGTCGTTGTCCGAAAGCCTTGAGACAACACAGATCCACTCTATTGCTGGAAAATTAGGCAAGAATATGTCGCTGATATCCCAGCGTCCATTCCGTGCTCCTCATCATACGATATCGCAGGCCGCCTTAGTAGGCGGTGGAGCCAATCCACAACCGGGTGAGATTTCACTGGCGCATAACGGTGTCCTTTTTGCAGACGAGTTGCCAGAGTTCAATCGCTCCGTCCTTGAAGTGCTCCGTCAACCGCTCGAAGATCGTAATATAACGATCTCACGTGCAAAATATACCATTGAATATCCTTGTTCATTTATGTTTGTGGCGTCCATGAACCCATGTCCATGTGGCTATTATAATGACCCGACACACCAATGTGTCTGCACTCCGGGTCAGATACAACGATATATGAATAAAATATCTGGTCCGTTGTTAGATAGAATAGATATCCAAGTCGAGATAACACCTGTGCCTTTTGAGGCTTTGTCAAAAGCTCAGGCAGGAGAGAGCAGCTCGTCTATTCGTGACCGCGTTGTAAAAGCCCGTAAAACTCAAGAGGAACGTTTTAAGTTACATCCGGGTATCCACTGTAATGCTCAGATGTCTTCACGTATGATTCACCAGTATGCTGAGCCTGATGACAGTGGATTGAATATGCTTCGTACAGCCATGACACGTCTGAACCTTTCTGCCCGTGCCTATGACCGTATTTTAAAGGTGGCACGAACAATTGCAGACATAGAAGGAAGCGAACACGTTCTTCTTCCTCATCTTGCCGAGGCCATCAGTTATAGAAATCTTGATAGAGGAGACTGGGCCGAGCGATAATTTTTTTCCCATATTCTAATCCGAATCTTCATCTTTAACTAAATTTATACCGGCTTATAACAATTGTTACACAACTGTTATAAGTTTATTTGTATTTTTGCAACGAATAAATAATTGTTCAACTTTTAAATAATTATGATGATGGATAAGAAAATAGTAAAACAGCAGGTACTGGTGGCCAATGATCTGATTGATTATGCAGAAGATGGTATCGTAAGTAAGGAATTTGAACATTCAAATGCCGGTAGTATTACTCTGTTTGCTTTTGATGCAGGACAGAGACTGAGTGACCATACGGCTCCTTTTGATGCCGTCTTACAAATCGTCGATGGTGAGGCTGAAATCATGATTGAGGGTGAGTTATATCATCCCAAGGCGGGAGAGATGATTATTATACCACAGGGTGCTCTTCATGCAGTAAACGCTCATCAACGTTTTAAGATGATATTGACGATGATACGGGGGTAAAAGACTACCTTAAATCGTAAATAAAAATAAATTCGTTCCTTATTTATTTTGTATTTTAGTCAACTTGCAGTAACTTTGCAGACAAATATAATCGATTATAATAATGGAACAGAAAAAGTTTAAACGTACCACCGTTACATCGGCTCTGCCTTATGCTAACGGTGGTGTTCATATCGGTCACTTGGCCGGTGTGTATATTCCTGCCGATATATATGTTCGCTACCTTCGTTTGAAGAAAGAGGACGTATTGTTTATAGGCGGTTCTGACGAACATGGTGTGCCTATTACCATACGTGCACGCAAGGAGAATTGCACTCCTCAGGATATCGTTGACCGTTATCACAATATGATCAAGAATAGTTTCGAGGATTTTGGTATTAGCTTTGATATCTATAGCCGTACCACCTCTAAAACGCATCATCAGTTGGCTTCAGATTTCTTCCGTACACTGTACGAGAAAGGCCAATTACTTGAGAAAAAGAGCATGCAGTATTACGATGAGGAAGCTCATCAGTTCCTTGCTGACAGATATATCACCGGCGAATGTCCCCATTGTCATAATCCTAAGGCTTATGGTGATCAGTGTGAGAAATGCGGAAGCACACTTTCGCCTACTGAATTGATCAACCCCACCAGCGCCATCAGCGGTTCAAAACCAGTGATGAAGGAGACGACCAACTGGTTCTTACCACTTGATAAATATGAGAACTGGTTGAAAGAATGGATTTTGGACGGTCATAAGGAATGGCGTCCTAACGTATACGGACAGTGTAAAAGTTGGCTTGATATGCATCTCCAGCCACGTGCCATGACCCGCGACCTTGATTGGGGTATTCCTGTACCTGTGGAAGGTGCTGATGGTAAGGTTCTTTATGTTTGGTTTGATGCTCCTATCGGATATATCTCGAACACAAAGGAACTTCTTCCGGATACATGGGAGACATGGTGGAAAGACCCTGATACCCGTCTCGTTCATTTTATTGGTAAAGATAATATAGTGTTCCACTGCATCGTGTTCCCTACGATGTTGAAAGCTGAAGGCTCTTATATCCTTCCGGATAATGTTCCGGCAAATGAGTTCCTTAACCTTGAGGGTGATAAGATATCTACATCACGTAACTGGGCTGTATGGCTTCATGAATATCTGGTGGATCTTCCCGGCAAACAGGATGTCCTTCGTTATGTGCTGACAGCCAATGCTCCTGAGACAAAGGATAATGATTTTACATGGAAGGACTTCCAGGCTAGAAATAATAATGAGCTCGTGGCTGTCTACGGTAACTTTGTGAACCGTGCCCTACAGTTGACAAAGAAATACTGGAATGGGGTCGTACCTGCATGCGGTATGATGACTGATGGTGATAAGGCTACCATTGATGAGTTTAAGGATGTAAAACAGAAAGTTGAAGAGCTACTCAACAATTTCCGATTCCGTGATGCTCAGAAAGAAGCAATGAACCTGGCTCGTATCGGAAACAAATATATTACAGACTGTGAGCCATGGCATGTGGCTAAGACTGATATGAAGCGTGTTGAGACGATTCTCAACATATCATTGCAGCTTGTTGCCAATCTTGCAATTGCTTTCGAACCATTCTTGCCTTTCAGCAGTGAACGTCTGCGTAAGATGTTGAATGTGACTAGTTTCGAATGGGAGCAGTTAGGAAGTACTGACCTCATGACTCCTGGTCATCAGTTAGCTGATCCGGAATTGCTCTTTGAAAAGATCGAAGATGAAGTTATCGAAAATCAGGTTCAGAAACTTCTTGATACAAAGAAAGCTAACGAAGCAGCAGAATATAAGGCAAAGGAGATTAAGCCGGTCATCGCTTTTGATGATTTTGAGAAGCTCGATATCCGTGTAGGACGTATCTTGAACTGTGAGAAGGTGAAGAAGGCTGATAAATTATTGAAATTTACAATCAATGACGGTAGTGGAAAAGACCGTACTATTGTCAGCGGTATCGCTAAATATTACCAGCCTGAAGATCTTATCGGTAAGGATGTATGTTTTATTGCCAACCTTGCTCCTCGAACACTGAAAGGCATTGAGAGCCAGGGAATGATACTTAGCGCAGAGAACTTTGACGGAAACCTGAGCGTAACAACTGTTGAACGAGAAGTGAAGCCGGGAAGTGAAGTGAAATAAACCTAAGAATACATAATATAAAGGCGGACCTAATGATTAGGCCCGCCTTTATTTATTTTGTATGGTAATCTTATTCAGATACTTTAAACAGATCCTTGATTCCTCCGATAGAGCCCAACATGTTTGTTGCTTCGATAGGCATGTAGACGGTCTTTGTCTTATCACCGCTAGCGATGGTATTAAGCATCTCAATATACTTCTGAGCAATAAGGTAATTGGCAGGGTTCGTAGATTTTCCTACAGCCTCTGTAATCTTCTGGATAGCTATAGCTTCGGCTTCACTCACACGGATACGGGCTTGAGCGTGACCTTCGGCATTCAGAATCTCCTGCTGTTTAGCTGCTTCAGCTTTATTGATGATTGATGCCTTTTCACCTTCTGACTCAAGAATGGCTGCTTGCTTTTCACCCTCAGCATTGAGTATGGCAGCACGTTTGTTACGCTCTGCCTGCATCTGTTTCTCCATAGCTTGAAGTACACTTTCCGGAGGTGTGATGTCCTGAAGTTCTACACGGTTAACCTTGATTCCCCATTTGTTTGTAGCATCATCCAATACAGCACGAAGCTTTGTGTTAATGGTATCGCGTGATGTAAGAGTCTGGTCCAGTTCCAGTTCACCAATAATATTACGCAGAGTTGTCTGTGTAAGTTTCTCTATCGCATTAGGCAGGTTGTTGATTTCATACACAGCCTTAAACGGATCTACGATCTGGAAGTAGAGCAGGGCATTGATCTGGGTCTGTACATTATCTTTGGTAATCACGTTCTGTTTAGCGAAGTCGTATACCTGTTCACGAAGATCTATAGAGCTACTATAACTATAATTTCCGGTAACGATAGGTTTTGCCCTGTCAATGAAAGGGATAATAATATTGATACCAGGCTGAAGTGTCGCATAATATTTACCTAGACGTTCAATAATTCTTGTCTCAGACTGTGATACGATTGTGATACTTTTCTTTACAAGAATAAGTACGCAAACTACCAATACGATTAAAAAATAAATCATAAAATCCATAATTATATTGTTTTATTGGTTATTAGATACAAGAAGAAACAGAGGCTTTTATACCTGTCTCACAGTAATGATGATGCTCTCTCTGCCGACAACTTCCACTTTCGATCCTTTTGGAATAGACAAACCGTTCTCACTGACGGCTTTCCAGTCGTCACCGTCGATCGCTACTCGTCCAAAGGCACCCTCTTCGATTGTTTCGCTCACAAATCCTGTACGTCCCATAATGGCGTCGGCGTTACTGACGCGAGAGCTACTATCATTGCGGTGCAGATATTTCAGGGCAAATGGTCTTACCCCAAAGATTGAAAGCAGGGAGAATAGTGCAAAGACGAATATCTGCCAATAAACATTGGCACCAAGAAGTGCTGAAATAGCAGAAGCAAGACCGCCTATGGCAAAACAGATAATAAAGAAACCACCTGAGATGAGTTCAAGGATAAGACATGCCACTGAGACAACTCCCCAGAATATCCATAAATTGGTTGACAAATAATGTATCATCGTATTACTCTTTAGTTATTTTGTACAAAGATATATAAAGTTTTTATATTGATACGATAATATCTGGAAAATATTTTAAAAAGATACTATTCTTTTGATCTGCGTGTCAGGAATAATCCTTTTGTCCAAATCTCAAGATGACAGAATCTGTGGAGTGCCCATGCCAGAGCTATTGCAATCGGAATGGATATCAATGCAGAAAGACAGTAACCCAAATTATACTCTTCTACATAACATAAAACGAAGTGTTGATGGATCAGATACATTTCCAAACTAATTCCTCCTAGGAATGAGATGATTACCATCAACCATTTGGGAGTTCTATGAAACAATTGAATCAGCAATGTAATGAGCCCCAATGACATTGGGATATACGACAGTCGAATGACTGCCATAGGGAACTTGTCTGACGGGTTATTAATAGCCTGCGAACTTATGACGAGCGGTATGATAATGGCTAATAACGCAAGCCATATGGTGTTTGCGGGTATTTTTATAGCGTTGTCCTTGACACTCTGACCACAGTTGAGTCCAATAAGAAATATAGGGATTCTGTTGAGGAAGATCTCAATATGTCCAATGGAATGTCTGATATCGAAACTGCACTGAATCAGAAAGTCCAATAAAATAACAATGACAGGTAGCCATCGGTATAGGGGATTCCTTTTAATAAGAGTCATGTATCCCGGAGCGAAGATATACATAGCCATTATTGCTGGAATAAACCAGAAGGTGCTCGACCCATTGGTCCAAAAACACCAATTGATAGTGATGTTGCCTAACAGCTCCAACCAATTTCCTGTATCTTTCGGTGAAATGCTCATGTAGTCTGGAATATAGTACAGGCATGCCATGATGAAGAATTCCGGGTATACCCGCCAAAATCTTCTATGGTAAAAGAGTGTTAGTGAAGAATTTTTAGTCCAGGAATACCAAAGTCCGATACCACTTAGAAACAGGAAGATGTCAACCCCGACATTTCCGCATCTGTTTATTGAGTACATGATATTGGAACTATCCATGTGGGTATGGAAAAGCATGACAAAAACAATTGCCAGTCCCATGAGAGGCTTACGGTATCGGCTGATGTCGGATAGTTCTATTGGTTTCAACGATAATGAATTTACATATTTCGTGCAAAAATAGTAATTTTCCTTTGATTATCGGCCGATTAATACTACTTTTGTCGCCAAACAGGAATTATTTGATGGAATCATTAAAAGAAAAAACAGCAAAGGGGTTATTTTGGGGCGGTCTGAACAATGGTGTTCAGCAGTTTCTTGGATTACTTTTTGGAATTATATTAGGACGTTTATTATCACCTTCCGACTATGGTATGATGGCTATGATTGCGGTTTTCTCACTCATAGCAGGAACACTGCAGGATAGTGGTTTTAAAGTAGCTATCGCAAATATTAAACACGTGACGGATAATGATTACAATTCCGTATTCTGGTTTAATATCATTGTTAGTGCTTTAATGTATGTTATTCTGTTCTTTGCATCTTCATTTATTGCCGATTATTACCATACTCCTGAATTGATTCCATTATGTCGTTACACGTTTCTTGGCTTTGTTATTGCCAGTATGGGCATTTCCCCTTCAGCTTATCTGTTTCGCAATCTCATGGTTAAGCAACAGGCCAAATGTGGTATGATTGCTGTGGTTATGTCCAATATAGTGGGCGTTACCTTGGCATGGCTCGGATTCTCCTATTGGGCTTTGGCAACACAGGGTTTAGTTTTTGTTGCGATTAATACGGTCATGCTCTGGCATTATTGTAAGTGGCGTCCGACATTTAAGATCGATTTCACTCCGGTTAAGAAGATGTTCAGGTTTAGTTGTAAGATTCTCGCTACAACGATACTTACACATATTAATAATAATGTGCTTAATATTCTTCTAGGACGTTACTTTACATCCCGTCAAGTGGGTGATTACAATCAGGCTTATCAATGGGATTCCAAAGGGTTCTATCTTATTCAGGGAATGGTGAACCAAGTGGCGCAGCCGGTATTTGTGAATCTGAATAATGAACGGGAACGGCAGTTGAGGATACTCCGTAAGATGATGCGATTTACAGCCTTCATTTCGTTTCCTCTGATGTTCGGATTGGCATTGGTGTCACATGAGTTTATTATTGTGGCAATTACTGCAAAATGGATTAACAGTGCCGTTTTGTTACAGCTACTTTGTGTGAGTGGAGCTTTCATACCATTATCCACATTGCTTTCTAATCTTATCATAAGCAAGGGGAATAGTAGTATTTATATGTGGTGCACGCTTGTTTTGGGTGCTGTGCAGATAATATTGATGATTTTATTATATCCTTACGGTATTCGAACAATGGTGGTAGGTTATGTGATCTTGAATATATTCTGGCTTTTCGTCTGGCTCTTCTTCGTTCGGCGTTTAACAGGATATGGTTTCATCGCTATCCTGAAAGATATTTTGCCTTTCTGTGGTATAGCCGCAGGTGTGATGATCATCACATATCTCATTACATCGGCAATACCAAATATGATACTCTTACTTATATCGCGTATCATCCTAGCTGCATTATTATATTATGCAGTGATGAGGGTTGCTCGTGTAAGTATATTGAAAGAGTGCACAGACTTTATCGTCTCAAAGATAAGACACTGATATCATTCGTTTCGAAGTTCATCAATACGTTCCATCAATGTATCAGAGAATCCAGTTCGAGCTTTTCTGAAAAACATCTTGCCTGAGTCAAGTAGTTCTTGGAGATCCTCAAGCCTATAGGTCTTGATACTTTTTCCATAGATGATATGATGGAGAGGAGAAAGTGAGGATAGTCCCGGATATGTAGGTTCATCCACGTGTCTGATTGTTTTCCGCTTATATTCTGAGTTCATCACAATGGTATTTACCACCATCTCACTTGGTACAAAACTATGGTTGAAGTATTTTGTCAGTGTTTGATCTTTGCTGATAACATCAAATACATATCTGGCGCATCGATACGTTAAAGCCCAATAGTCACTTCCCATGTAGACATCATATCTCTTTCCGTTTCGGTACTGAATATATGGATTCCTGGATATATGCAAGTAGGTCATCAGTAGCCTTGCCGGCGTGCAGAGAAAATGAAGCTTGTCTCTGAAAAAATGATAGGTGTTGATCTTATATAATTGTCCTTTGCTATTGCCATTGGTGACATTGTAGCCAGCAATATATTCTATATAGGGATTTCCAAAAGCTTCGGCAATGCGTTTGTTGCTCCAGATAGGGTAGTCAGTACCGCTGAGGCATGCTATACGGTCGTAAGTTCTGCCAGACTCAAATACTGTCTTAAGTAGTTCATATTGTGACCATACCTGATTCATCCCTCCCCAGTATATTTGATATCTCTTGGTTATAAAATATACGTTATCAAATTCTTTCATCTCCTCTATGAATGGGTCGATGTCAACCTTACTGTCTACGTGTATATAGAAGTCAGTTTCACCGATGGGCTTCTCAATGTTTAAGGCTTCGATAAGTCTTTTGAGATGCTTTTCATCTATATAAGCAGTTATGATATAAGCTATTCGGGTCATTTTTATCAATGTTATATTGTCGCTACAGGTTTTGTCCTTTTTATCTACTGCAAAAATACTGCAAAAAGATGGCATCAGGAAATTTTGAGTTGCTTTTTATCATTATAATTTTGCACTCTATGTCATCATTACAGAAATCTGCACCGTCATATTCCAAAAGAAGAACAGCAGAACCACAGGCCTACTTATCTGTCGTTTGATTTGGAAAATGATCAGGAGCTTAATGCTTCTTTTCGACGATAATCAGTTCGTTGCCTCCAATCTTTGCTGCCATAGGTGAGAAGCTGCTGCCAGCAGAACCATAAATCCGAATAGTCTTAGACAGCGTATACATATCGGCAAGTCCGTCACGTATACCTTCTGTACTATTACGGTCCGCCTCTGATGGTGATGTAATAATCCTTTCTCCATAGCGATCAATCAGCTCACTCTTTACATCTTCACTGTCCGTGGCAAGGAAGATCTTTGTGTCATTATGTTTTTCTAACTCATGATCGGCAAATTGAAAAAACAGTTTTGTCGGACTTTCTGCAATCGACACACTGTTATCCGTACGACGAATGTGTATTCCGATGGTATGACTGGAGAATTTGTCAGTGTTGGTTTTCACCTTATCAACGACTTCTTTGACGGGATGGAACAATTTATTGTAGACGCTGTCATCAAGAGTGCCAAAGTCCTGATAACTGCTGAAGTAGCAGCGGTGCCCTTTTGCCCATGATTCGAAGTCGAAGTTACTCCTTTTGAGAGGAGTCACTTGTGCTTCGTAAATCCTTCGCCGATAAAATAATTTCTGTGGTAAGAGGAAAATGTGAAGATTCTTACGTCTGGGTCGTTCGTTGACAATCTTGTCCCAAATATTTGCTTCACGTACGTCGATAGCTTCTGTCGAGATAGGCTCAAAAATTGAATGGAATGTGGCATTTAGAGTCCAATCTCTGAACCACACCGCATGTATCTGACAATCGATATTCTTGGCAAGTGTATATGCCGATGCCATAGCCCTCATCCGATTGGCCAGTCCTCCGTTGGGTATGAATACCACATTCGTTTTTTCCATCTTGTTTTATTTTGTGTACAAAGTTAATGAAAAACGTTTTGATACATCTCCTTTATATAAAAAAAATGTAACTTTGCCAAAAAATAGTTTTATGGGAACAAAGGAGAGAATGTCTAATATCGAGTTACTGAGAATTATGTCTATAATTATGATCGTACTGATGCATGGTATTGGGTGTGCCTTCAATACAAACAATGACATAAACAGATTGAGTTTTACGTTCGTTAATGCCTTTTGTAATATGGGCGTGACCGTTTTTGTCGTCATCTCGGGCTTCTTCGGTATACGTTTTAAAATCTCAAGTGCTGTCAGGTTGTGGCTGATGCTGTTTGTCTATTCGCTTTTGATTTATGTATATAAGGTTTGGGGGGGCGGATTGGAATTCAGTACGGGCGGTATCATAAATGTCATGACACCAGTTAGCTCTGTCACATGGTGGTTTATGACATGTTATTTTGTAATTTTTTGTTTGTCTCCATTCTTGAATATGATTTTAGAGTGTCTGTCTAAGAGGCGAGTGCAGATCCTTCTAATTATTCTAGCTTTATTCTTTGTTATATTCCCTACTTTTCTGCATCATTCCATTACCAATGATTACGGAAAAGGTCTCCCTAATTTTTTATTGGCTTATCTGATCGGACAATATATACATAAATACAAACTCCCTAATTTCTTTGTAGCTAATAGCGGACTCATATTTTTCTTGTGTGGAATAGTAATCTTTCTTGTTAACTTCTTTACAAAGAATCTATTACTATTTAGTAAAGATAATAATTTATTTATCATTGTAGGCGCAATCTCTTTATTTGTTTGGACTACCAAACATTCATTCAGATCTAAGTCCATCAATTATATAGCAGGTTACGCTTTTCCCTTATATTTGATGAATTCTGTTTTGTTGACTGTCGTAGTTCCCACATATAAAATTTATGTAAATAGTAATTTATTCTTACCCCATTTCTTCTTAGCTCAGGTCGTAATAATTATGTTTGTTTTTGCTATCGAATTTATCAGACGTATACTCACTGATAGATTTATTTGGGATGTGAGTAATAAATTAGATAAATCCCTTACAAAATATATAAACTTCTAAAATTCAACTGTTTCAGCCAAATACAGATGAAAGTAGCTCGAGTGAATATATTGAAAGAGTGCACGATTTTATCCTGTCAAAGATAAAACACAGATATCCTTCGTTTCGAAGTTCATCAATACGTTCCATCAATGTATCTGAGAATTCGGTTTGTGCTTTTCTGAGAAACATCTTATTTTTGGATTTATTCCATTTCGCTATTTTGGTTTGAATGCAAAATTACTTTAAAAGAACGGGAAAAAAACTTCTGACCAGTTTTTTTCTTCAATTTATTTTGTAATGTGAACTAAACGTGTTATTTTTGCATCAAATATAAGTGAATGAAGAAAGCATTAGTAGTTGGAGGTAGTAATGGAATAGGTTTGGCGATTGTTAATAATCTTAAGACCTTAAATCATGTGTACATCATAGACAAGTCAGAACCGGATATGATTTTGCCACCAAATGTATCATTCGAAAAATTCGACCTTACGGAATTCGATTATTCCATATTTGATAAATATGATGATATTGATACACTTATGATAACCGCAGGATTTGGTCATATCTCTTTATTTCGAGACATTGATGAGAATACTATTGTGAATTACTTTAATGTCAATACAATCGCTACTATCAGAATAATAAAACATTTTTATGAAAGGATGTTGAGCCGTACCGATTTCTTTTGTGGTGTAATGGTGAGTATCTCCGGCTTTATGTCTTCTCCGTTTTTTTCAGTCTATGGAGCCACAAAAGCGGCCTTAAATATCTTTATTCAAAGTGTCAATGTCGAGATGGAAAAGGCAGGTACGTCCAACCGGATATTGAATGTATCTCCAGGATCTATAAAAGGAACAAAATTTGATAAGGGTGCTGTAAACGATTTTTTACAGACGGATGCTTTGGCAAAAGAAATTGTAAGAAACCTAAAAAATAAGAATGACCTGTTTATCCCAAACTTTGAAGGGGTTTTCAAAGATGTACTCGAACGTGCACATACCGATTTCCGTAAGGAAGGTTTGCATAGTTATGATTACAAGGTAGAACAGGGCAGAACAAACTTTAAATAAAAGGATAGTTATGTATAATAACAGAGTCGTTGTTTATACTTCTGGAACATTTGATATGTTTCATAGTAATCATCTTAGGATGATTGAATATGCGCGGGGCCTAGGTGATACGTTGATAGTCGGTGTAAGTACTGACGAACTCGTATGTAGCTACAAGCGTCCACCAATCATACCTTTTGAAGAACGTTTGGCTATTATAAAGGCCTTGAAATTTCCAGATATAGTGATTCCTCAACGTTCTCTTGAACATACAGAGATCGTAAAGAATCTTAATATAGATGTTTTTGTTGTCGGTGACGATTGGACTGGAAAATATGATTATCTGCGTGACCTGGGTGTCACAGTATTCTATTTTCCTTATGGTGACGGAGTTTCGTCGACAAAAATAAAAGAGGAAATATTGGAAAAATATACAGAACTTAAAAGCAAAGTGGATAAACAGCCTGTACCAAACATAAAAGGATTATAATAGGCAGACTTCATCTTAGAATATAACGAAAGAATAATCAATCATTATGCTTGAGACATCATTTAATCCCGAAGATCTTAAATCTCGTTTTAATCCGGAAGGGTCGCTGTTGCGTCGCCAACAAAACCGAATGACCGAGCTTTTGATAGAGATAGACCGGATATGTAAGAAACATTCTATTCAATATTGGCTTAGTAGTGGAACCTTGTTGGGTGCCGTTCGTCATAAGGGCTTCATTCCATGGGATGATGATATGGATATTGAAATGCTCAGACCGGATTATGAACGTTTGATGAAGGTCCTTCCTGAAGAATTACCTGAAACAATGGCTTTGCAATCTCATAATACAGACAAAAATTATTTCTTTTTCTATGCGAAAGTCCGTGATCGTCGTTCACTGATGGAGGAAAGTAATCATTATGACCGTGTATTTAAGGAGAAAGGTATATTTGTTGATATTTTCCCTTTTGAGAAACAACCGTTATGGGTACATCGTATTTCGGAACTGGCTCAAGGTCATGTTTATAAGATTATGAATCGCAAAGAGGGGAATGAACTTGTTGCGATGCGGAAGGTGCGATTTATTACGAGCATGAATGAGAAGATTATCTTCCCGATATTAGGTTTGTTCTGTAAATTGTCGAATGCCCGTGAAACATACGGATTAGGTATCCCTTATCATGACCCACGCCATTTGGAGGATATACTGCCTTTGACAACAACGGAATTTGAAGGCCGTTTGTTTCCTGTACCAAAAGATTGTGACAAGGTCCTTACCTTAAAATATGGAGATTATATGTGTCTGCCTGATGTTTCTAATATCAGTCTTCATGTTGGCAAATTAGTTATTGACAATTAGTACGGGCTATAATTAATTCGTTACCCCGATTTTTCCCGCTATTGGGGAGAAAGTGCTGCCATCAGAACCACAAATTCTAACGGCTGTGGATAACCTACACATGTAGGAAAGTCTATTACGTATATTTCCTATCTCGTTTCTTTTTGTATACAAAGTTCTTGAAAAATGTTTTGATACGTAACTATTCTGCGAATACATATCATGATGTTCCCTTAATCCTTTATTTAAGAATTTTTCGTACCTTTGTATCTGTTAATAAGCAAAATGCAGATATTCCGCAGGGCTTGAAAAGCTGACAAGTGATGAACTTTAGCTCGTAAAACGGACAAAATAATCAGTTTATATTTCTGATTGTCAATCTATTTATTTAACTTTGTGGCATAAATGATAATTAATCACATGAGACTATTAATAGAAAAAATTAAACTCGGTTTGCAGAAGCGGACAAAGGTTACCAGTAAGAAGAAATCGTTTGCTTCATGGAATGCCAAGGGCTATAATAATTCTCCCGAGGTGACCTTCATCTTTCAGTCGCATAACAAGAGCCTTCAGCTCATGCATGTCATACCGAAACTGCGTAGTTTTCCTTCGGCGGAGATCATCGTCATTGACGATGGTTCCGACCCTGAGCACACTAGCCGCCTGACAAATTTTTTGACTGGAGCCAACGAGTTCCTGTTCCGTTCAAACGACCTGTATGAGAATATCACTTATGACCGTACCATTCGTATGGCTAATGGCAATTATGTGGCATTGCTTCAGGATGATGATGATTTCGAAGATACGTCATGGGTGTCAGCGGCAGTAAGTTACTTCAAGAAATATCCCCGAATGGCTATTCTTGGTGGAAAGGGAGGACTGGATATAGCTTTCGAGCATGATCGCCATTATGCCCACGGTGGTGTGCCGATGAATAAGAGTGACTTTACATTTGTTACGGCAGTCAATCGTGCTCCAATGTGGTTGAATAAAGAATTGTATATGCAGTATCTTCACCATATTGACTATACTTTTGCACCCTTTCAATTTGATGATTATGAGATATGTGCCCGTACTTGGTTGTGTGGGCTGCAGGTGGGATGGTATGATGCAAAATTCAAGTCGTTAAGTGTAGGCGGAATGCGTCTTTGGAATAGTGCCTTTACCGAGGAACAGTCGGCTAAGAACGGAAGACGTCTTTATGACATGTATGTTGATAAAATAGACAGTATACATGAGGCTATCAAAAATTCTATATATTAATAACCGACAGATATGCTCTACCTGCTCAGAAGAATACCCAGAACTCTCGATAACATATCGCATTATTTCTATATGTATTGGAACCCAATCAAGTTCCGTCTGGTGGGAATAAAATGTGGTAAGGGATTGATAGCCCTCAATATGATTTATGTGGACATACGTCCCGGAGCAAGAGTCTCTATTGGTGACAATTTCTGCTTTACCAGTGGTAATAACATCAATCCTCTCTGTCGAAATATACGTGGAGGAATGGTGGCTTTGCGGGATGCAGAGATTGTGATTGGAAACAACTGCGGCCTGTCATCTACATCTATCTGGGCACATAAAAAGATTACTATCGGAAATAATGTCAAGATAGGTGGAAATGTTACGATGACAGATTCTGACTCACATAGTCTTGACTATCAATTAAGGAGAACAGGTGCTGACGGCAAGGATGCCAAGACTGCGGAGATTGTCATTGGCGATGATGTGCTGATAGGTACAGGATGTATCATACTTAAGGGTGTGCATATAGGGCCACGTAGTGTCATAGGTGCGGGTAGTGTTGTAGTGGGGGAGATTCCTGCCGACTGTATTGCTGCCGGTAACCCATGTAAGGTGATAAGATTTCTCAATCAAAATAAATAAATGATTATCGATGAATAAGTTATTTCCATATGCTGTTGACGTGGCGGTGCTGATCCTTTTTTTCAACCGTCCCGAATCTCTTTCCCAGGTCTTTGAGCAGGTGAAGAAGGCTCGTCCTTCCAAGTTGTTTCTCTATCAAGATGGTCCTCGGGGAGAACAGGATATGACTGGAATAGAAGCTTGTAGGGAAATCGTCGCACAGATCGATTGGGAGTGTGATGTTCATCGTATGTATCAAGAGAAGAATTATGGCTGTGACCCCTCCGAGTTTATCTCACAGAAATGGGCCTTCTCTGTTGTTGATAAGTGTATCGTGCTTGAGGATGATGATGTACCGTCGGTTTCTTTCTTCTCTTTCTGTAAAGAGATGCTCGACAGATACGAGAATGATGAGCGTGTTTCGATGATTGCCGGTTTCAATCCTGAGGAGGTGACATCGGATATGCCTTATGATTACTTCTTTGCTACCACCTTTTCTATCTGGGGATGGGCAAGCTGGAGGCGGGTACTCGATCAATGGGACGAACATTATACCTTCCTTGACGATGAGTTTAATATGAAGAAGATGCGTTCAAGGATCAAGGCTCATAAGTATCGTAGCGATCTTATCTACCGTTGCCAGCGTCATCGTGAGCACGGTAAGGCTTTTTATGAAACGATATTCGAATCGTCTTTTGTCTTTAACTCCGGGTTAAGTATTGTCCCAGCCAGAAATATGATTAATAATCTCGGGGCAATAGGTAACTCAACTCATTATGGCTCTTCATTGGATATCATGCCGCAAGGACTTCGACGGATATTTACGATGAAGAGATATGAAATAGAAGCTCCACTCAAGCATCCTCTATATGTGATGGAGGATGTGGACTATAAGGAAAGAATCTTCCGTATTATGGGGTGGGATCATCCGTGGATCAAAGTCTCTCGTTCCTTTGAGGAGCTTTATCTTAATATTAAATGTGGGAACTTCTCAAATATTACCAAGTCATTGACTCACCGAATCCAGAAATGGCTTAAGATAGATCAGCATAACTGATTGGTCAGCTACCGGTCATTGTTTGTTGATCGAAAGCATCAGCCCTACGCCCCTTACTGTCCTTATCTCTACGGCAGGTTCATCTTCCAGAATCTTACGAAGTTTTGTGATGAATACGTCGAGGCTTCGTGAAGCAAAGAAGTCGTCTTCTGTGTTCCAGTATTCACTAAGGATATTCTCTCGTTTCACCACGTTGTTTTTGTTTTTGCAAAGCATGGTGAGAATCCCGGATTCACGTGCGGTAAGCGCTTTTGTCTTTCCCTCACGGGTCAGCGTGGCGTTGCTGGAATCAAACTCATACTGTCCCAGAGAGAATATGTTGCTTTCATCACGGAGCTTTTCACCATTCTTCAGTTTTAAGATCGCATGGATATGGGCGTCAAGCTCTTCAGGGACAAAAGGTTTCTTGACATAGTTGTTGACACCAAGTTTGTATCCCGATGTAACGTCCTTGGGTGTGGTCAGTGCAGAGGCAAAGAGAATAGGAGTATCCTTGTCAGTCTCACGTATCAGTTTAACCATCTCGAAACCGTTCATGATAGGCATGTCAACGTCAGAGATGATAATGTCCGGTTTCATCTCTTTCCATGCCTTCAGTCCCTCGACACCGTTGCCTGCCGTCGTCACCTCATAGCCTTCTATAATTTCTTCAAGACTGCTTTTTACAATATATGCCAGGTTTCCGTCGTCTTCTACTAATAATAGTCTAATCATAATTTTATGCTTTATTCTTGTTCTCGATCGGCAGATAGAGGATAAACTCGCTAAACTCACCCTCTTTGCTGTTGACCTTCACCATACCGTCGTGTGCCAAGGTCACCTGGTATACGTAGTTAAGCCCTAGTCCGAAGCCTGTCGGACCACCTTTCAGCGTGCGTTTTACTGCCGATGCCCGTTCAAACTTATTGAAGATAGTATTTTGGTCTTTCTCGGATATGCCAATACCGTTGTCACGCACCTTGATGACGGTATATTTGTCTTCTATATAAGATGATATGCTAATTTCAATTTCCGCTTTCGAGTATTTTGTCGCATTGTCTATCAGGTTGCTTAAAGCCTCCTTCACAAATTCACCGTCAGCATACACCTCTTTGGCGTTAATGTCGAAATAAAACTTAACCGGTTTGGTTGACTTCGCTGTAAACTTCTCCTCCAGATCTTTGACGATCGGTTCCAGTTCCACTTCGTATTTATTCAGCACAAGCTTGTTCGTCTCAAGTTTTGATAAGTTGAGAATCTTATTTGCCAGCGACAGAAGATGGTCGGCTTCATTCTCCACAATGGTGTGGTATTTGTTTCTCAGTTGAGGCTTGTCATCCAGGCGTCCGCTGTGGAGCATTCGTTCGCAGGTGATGATTGAACTTAGCGGTGTCTTCATGTCGTGCACCATAGCATACGAGAAGTCCTCGTGTAAACGGGTATTCTCTTGCTGTTTGATGATAATATTAATCTGGAATAAGATGCAGTAGATCACCATACCGAATAAGATGACCGTGCCAATCAGCATCAGTCCCATCTGCTCGAACACATCCTGGTATGGTGAGATAAGCGTAGCCTTTACCGCTAGGGAACCGTCGCGGCGTATCGATGCAGTGATGGTAGAAATCTCTGCCCAGGAATGCAGCTCCGGTCGTATGGACTGTTTTATTTCTCCCGTGCGGGGATTGAACAGCTGAAGACTGAATCTGCTTTTGATATTCTTGCTGGTGAGTGCCTGTAGATAGATGGAATCAAGTGAGTGCATGTCAATATGAGTATGTGCCTGCGTTTCCATTGCATCCATGATTCCTATTTCTATTCCGTTCTTGTCATACAGCCTGCTTTCGTCTTTGATATGCAGCGTGTCATTCTTTGTCGTATTAAATCTTATCCAGGCTTCCTTGTTCAGTGACAGGATAAGTTGCTGATTCGCATTGTCTTTCATACTCCTTTCGAGAATGCTATAGGTATGTACAGCCCAGAAAAGCTGTAACAGAACGACAACTACAAGTCCTAGAATTGTAACTGAGCTGTATATTGTATTGTGGTTTAATAGTTTCATTTGTATGCAATGATAAGATGAATTGAATACAAAGATAGCATTTTTTGATATTACTTGTATCGATTCTGTTAAAGTTAATCACAATAGAATAAGAATAAAGCGTATATCCTCACGGATATACGCCTCAAATCTAATAATATTTAAATTCTAACAAATAGAATTATAGTTTTGGACCGGCAGCTACGAGAGCCTTGCCTGCGTCATTACCTTCATATTTTGTGAAGTTCTTGATGAAACGGCCTGCAAGGTCTTTAGCCTTAACATCCCATTCAGCAGCGTCTTTGTAAGTGTCGCGTGGGTCGAGGATGTTTGTATCTACACCTTCCAACTGTGTAGGAACTACAAAGTTGAAGTAAGGGATAGTCTTTGTAGGAGCCTTGTCGATAGAACCGCTCAGGATTGCGTCGATGATACCACGTGTGTCGCGGATAGAGATACGCTTGCCTGTTCCGTTCCAACCTGTGTTAACCAAGTATGCCTTAGCACCGCTCTTCTCCATGTGCTTAACCAGTTCCTCAGCGTATTTTGTTGGGTGCAACTCCAGGAATGCCTGGCCGAAGCAAGCTGAGAATGTTGGAGTTGGCTCTGTGATACCACGCTCTGTACCAGCAAGTTTAGCTGTGAAACCAGAGAGGAAGTAGTACTGAGTCTGCTCTTTGTCAAGGATAGACACTGGAGGAAGTACTCCGAATGCGTCAGCTGACAGGAAGATAACCTGCTTAGCAGCTGGAGCGTGAGAGATAGGACGAACGATGTTCTTAATATGATAGATAGGATAAGAAACACGAGTGTTCTCGGTAACGCTCTTATCGTCGAAGTCGATTGTTCCGTCTTCAGCTACAGTTACGTTCTCGAGCAGAGCGTCGCGGCGGATAGCACCGAAGATGTCTGGTTCGCTTTCTTTGTCAAGTTTGATAACCTTTGCATAGCAACCACCTTCGAAGTTGAATACACCGTTATCATCCCATCCGTGCTCATCATCACCGATAAGCTTACGTTTTGGATCTGTTGACAGTGTAGTCTTACCTGTACCTGACAGACCGAAGAATACAGCTGTGTTCTCGCCCTTGAGGTCAGTGTTTGCAGAGCAGTGCATTGCTGCGATACCCTTCAATGGGAGGAAGTAGTTCATCATAGAGAACATACCCTTCTTCATCTCACCACCGTACCATGTGTTAACGATAACCTGCTCTTTTGTTGTTACATTGAATACAACAGCTGTCTCAGAGTTCAGACCTAGTTCTTTGTAGTTCTCAACTTTAGCCTTAGATGCGTTGTAAACGATGAAGTCTGGCTCCTGATCGAATTCAGCCTGATTCTGAGGACGGATGAACATGTTGGTCACGAAGTGAGCCTGCCATGCAACTTCCATGATGAAGCGAACCTTCATACGGGTGTCTTCATTAGCTCCGCAGAAACCGTCAACTACATACAATTTCTTGTTAGACAGTTCCTTCTTTGCAATTTCCTTAACAACATTCCATGCTTCCTGAGATGCTGGTTTGTTATCATTCTTGTACTCTTCTGAAGTCCACCATACAGTGTCCTTAGATGTTTCATCCATAACGATGAACTTATCCTTAGGAGAACGGCCGGTGTAAACACCAGTCATAACGTTTACAGCGCCTAGCTCTGTAACCTGACCTTTGTCGAAACCTGAGAGACTTTCTTTTGTCTCCTCGTTAAACAATACTTCATAAGAAGGATTGTAAAGAATCTCAGTTGCGCCTGTGATTCCGTACTTGCTTAAATCTAACTTTGCCATTTTTTGTAAATGTATTTTAGTTGTGAATAATACCTTGCTTAGATATTTACCTTAAAATTCGAATGCAAAAGTACTAAAAAACATATCAGCTTGCAAACTTTTTGCTGCTTAAATATTACCCATTGATCTCCTTTTTAGACAAAAGTATTAAAAATTAATTGTCTCTGCATATTTTTGTAATTCTGAGTTTGCAAATATCATTTGAATTAATTAATTTTGCGGGCTGATAGAAACGATAGTAATTCCATTAATATGAAAATAGTTAATTTTAGTGAGCAGAACACAATCATCAACCAGTATATAGCTGAGATTCGTGATAAAGAAATTCAGCAGAATAGAATGTTGTTCCGCAAGAATATCGAACGTATAGGAGAACTCATGGCTTACGAGATAAGTAAGGACCTGAGTTATTCTCCCAAGTCTGTAGAAACCCCACTGGGCATTGCTGAGACCAGAGTTCCTAATGACCAGATTGTGCTTGCTACAATCTTTCGTGCAGGATTGCCTTTGCATCAGGGCTTTCTCAATATCTTTGACCGTGCCGGAAATGCTTTTGTCAGCGCTTACCGTCAGTATAAAGATAAAAGATGTGTGGATCTGGATATTCATATAGAATATCTTGCTTCACCAAGTCTCGATGACAAAACCTTGATCATTGCAGACCCGATGCTTGCCACCGGCGGTTCCATGGAACTAGGGTTTAAGGCTCTTACCACCAAAGGTATGCCAAGATGGGTTCATGTGGCTTGCGTGATCGCCACCCAAGAGGCTGTAGAATTTATCTCACATGTGTTCCCCAAAGACAGAACCACTATCTGGTGTGCTGCTATCGATCCGGAACTTAACGAGCATAAGTATATTGTGCCGGGACTTGGTGATGCCGGTGACCTTGCTTATGGTGACAAACTTTAATAAGCTTATCCTGTAGCGAATACCTATACTATAAGTATAAAGTAAACAAAGCGAATATGCACCTTGTTATCCGTGGATATGAGGTGTATATTCGTTTTCTCGTAAATAATATTATGGACGGTTGATATTCAGAATGTTTTGGCATGATACGATGCACTGTCACTTGTCGCTCGTAAGCTTATGGATAAAGGGCTATGGCGGTGATAGATATGACCAAATGTGTCACTAGTCCATCACTCATCTGTCACCTAAGTTTCCTCTAAATCGAAAAATACACCTAATAATAGATCTAAACAATACCCATGAAGATAACAATATGCAGATATGAGAATAAGGTTGAGAGACTTCACTCTTATTCTCCCGAAGATTTTTATGAATTAGTGAAAACGGATAAGTTCGGCGAAAAGCTGAAACCTTATCGTATGTTCTATCCAATCATTAGAAAAGACCGTGAAAATGAGAGCGAGATTGCCCTTGCCACAGATTTCATCGAGCACATTCCCACAGTCCACTTCCTTTCAGAGTATGTGACGAAAGAAAAGAAAAAGACACTTGTTGCCCATAACGGCCTCGTATTGCTCGAAGTAAATAACATGATAGACACTGCAACGGCAGTTGTCATCCGTGACAAAGCCTCATTACAGCCTTATACCTATCTGGCTTTTACGGGAGCTAGCGGACGTTCGGTCAAGATTATTTGTCGTGCCGAGACTGTTGAAGGAGGTATCCCTGAGCAGGATAATGATTTCGAGACCTTTGTCAGAAAGGCTTATCAGAAGCTTTTTTATCTCTACTCCGCACAACTCGATGTAACGGTTGACAAACGGATGCCAACAGCCGACATGACCTGCCGAATGAGTTCAGATGCCGATACCTTCTTTAATCCTAATGCCGAACCCCTTCGTGTTGACATTTCTGATAAAGATATTCCCGACTTCCTCCGTTGCGTGACGAAACCTGTGGCGACGGATTCCTTACTCCCGGGTATGGACGATACCAGGGCTCAACGTCATCTCTTCTATTTTTGCATGAATGAGATGCTATTCAGTTTGCGCCTGAATGTGGATGAAGATGATTATGTGTGCCATGCCCTGACGATGCTGGCAAAATTTTGTCATCAATCGGGACTCCCCATGGAAATGTGTGTGCGACTCACATGCTTCAACCACACCATCGGACGGGATCAGGATCTGGTCAGAAGAATTTTCAATTGTGAATATGCAAGTGATTTGCACAGGGTGATGCCCCATAAGCATGTCAAACCCTCAACGTTATTGGCCTACAAGACAGAATATTTCATGCAGACACATTACGAGATGCGTAAAAACGTCATGACCGGTGTCGCCCAATACCGCCATCGTGACGGTTTCGATTATGAATTTCATGACATCACCGATGAAGACCGTAACACCATGACGATATTGGCTCAGAAGGAGGGACTTGACTCCTGGGATAAGGATATGGACCGGTATATTCATTCACGACTCATTCCGCAATATGACCCTGTGAATGACTATCTGGACCATCTGCCTGAATGGGATGGGAAAGATAGAATAACGGCCTTTGCCGACAGGGTGAAGAGTGATGATCCTCACTGGCAGCACAACTTCCATGTGTGGTGGTTGTCAATGGTTGCTCATTGGATGAACCTCGACCAGCAACATGGTAATGCCATCGCGCCTCTTCTCATCGGGAAACAGGGCTTTGGCAAGTCATCCTTCTGTGGAATCATTCTCCCTGAGAAGCTGCGTGACTATTATCACGATAAGATTGATATGCGCAACTCTACTGCCATCAGCCTTAGTATGACGTCATTTGCATTGATCAACATTGACGAGTTTGACAGTGTGTCGAAAAACAAGCAACCGATTCTCAAACAGCTGCTTTCGTCTACTGATGTAAAGATGCGTCCTCCGTACGGAAAGGCATTTGTCAACTACCGCCGGTACGCTTCGTTTATTGGTACTACCAATGAAATTCGGCCGCTGGTGGACTATACGGGAGGACGTCGTTTTGTCTGCGTTATTGTGGATGGTAACATCGATTTTGAGTCGCCTGCTGATTATGAGCAGATCTACGCGCAACTGAAATGTGAGATCAGTCGTGGCGAGCGTTACTGGTTTGACGACACTGAGACACAGGCCATCATCAGACGAAATGTCAAGTTCCGAAAGATTACGGATACATCGCAAATGATTTCCGTCTTGTTTGTAAAGCCAAAAGATGAAGAAACTGCTGTGTTTATGGGTATTAGTGAGTTGGTGACAATCCTTCAGACGGAATTCACAAACTTCACTACGTCAAAGAATGCAAATATTGAAATTGGCAGATGCATGACCGATATGGGATTTATAAGCAAACACACGAATTCCGGTACCAAGTACCTCGTCCAAAGGATAACATAAATATGGTGAAACTAATAATATAACTCTGTAATGTTAATAATATTACTAAGTAAAGTTAATAGCTTATCCGCTGAAAAGACAAGCGAATGGAGGTGACACTTATGTAGATACTGTCACTGTTTTGGTCACTTTCATAAGTCATTGTAAAAAAGGATACTAAGTAATAATATGTCCTAAAAAGTGACAGTGATACTCAGTGACTAATATATTTTTAGGAATAAATTTTATATCATAAAAATCATGGCAATAAAGATCAAATTACAGAAATACAAAAATAACACGAAGAGTTCTTATGGCAAATGGTACGCCCAGACAGTGCCGTCGGGTGTGATGACAACAGCAAAGCTGGCCAAGATAATCAGTGAGAACTCCTCACCAACACCCGGCGATGTGATAGGGGTGCTTTCAAACTTGGCTGCAGAAATGCAACGTGCATTGCTTGACGGCAAGAAGGTGGAACTTGACGGTATCGGTACTTTCCATGTTGTAGCGAAGAGTGAAGGCGTCGAAA
>OBMA010000034.1_pt1 | contig 52582 bp, 37 predicted proteins | sample 1539141 | NCBI WGS metagenome assembly OBMA01 (sample SAMEA3991484, study PRJEB22521) | metagenome | biome: anthropogenic terrestrial biome; feature: sewage plant; material: raw primary sludge | place: Sweden | collected 2012-09-26
AGTGACGGTTCCATATCCGGATGTCCCAGCATACGGGCCAATTATCATCAGGGGAATATCTATGAAGATGATTTCTGGGAGGTGTGGAACAGCCGGTTCGATCAATATCGTAACCGTGAATGGATGAAAACGGATGAATGTAAGGCGTGCAAATATTTTAGATATTGTCGTGGAAACGGCATGCACCTACGTGATGATGACGGTAAACTGTTGTTCTGTCATCTGAAACGGTTGACAAATAATTAAAGTTTTATTCCCGATTTATTTTTCTTCGGTTTACGTTTCTTGCTTTGGATATAAAATATTATCTTTGCATGGTAAACCAATGAAAAACAAAATGAAGAAGATATTGTTGCTTATTTCTGCTGTACTGCTTGTTTCCTGTTCACAAAATAAGCCTAAATATTCGATAAACGGAACCCTTCCATCAAAACAATATGATGGAAATAAAGTATATCTTGTTCCGGCTGAAGGCTCCAATCCATCCAATGTGGACTCAACAGTCATCAAGGATGGCCGGTTCGTGTTTACTGGTGATACGGAAAGAGTGAGTATCATCAGGCTTAAACCAATTCTGAGAATGAAAATACAGGAGTTGCTTGTGGTGACAGAGAGAGGTGTGGTAACGGCAAGACTAGATTTGAATAGTATTGGTGGAGGCACACCGCAGAATAATCTGTTACAGACATGGAAAGATCTGGCCATGAAGAGCAATCGGGATTTTGCAATGATGCAGATCGCAAAGAATAAGGGCATCAAGAACGAAGAACTCACCTTGCTTGAGAGGAAATATTCCGCCTCACGTAGTGCGTTGTTATTGTTTACAAAGCAGGTCATACATGAACATAAGGGTTCTACACTCAGTAACTTTTTATCAAATATGACCGGTGAGAAATGAAAAAGCTCATATCCCAATATTATATTTATGGCGTAATAACGTTATGGGCTATCGTCTGCTTTCTCTTTTATCAGCAATATTACTCGTATCATTTCTTCTATAAAGAACAGAATCAAATTTTTCTCCTGTCTTGCGGATATATTGCCACATACTTCAGCAAGCCGGGATGGGCTGCTTGTATGGCAGGTGATTTTCTTACTCAGTTTTATTACTATCTGTATGCAGGTGCGGTCATCTTGACAACGTCATTATTATTGATGGGTGACTTGTTGCGCAGGGCTTTTCAGCGTGCGGGATTCGGCATGTCAGCTTTTTGGATTGCAATCATCGCAATGACTCTCGAGGCTGTGTGTCATCTGAAAGCAGACTTCGGACTGTCATCCACTTTTGCCATTATCGGAGGTACAACGGTGTATCTCTTAAGCAGTTTCATCTTCGACAGAAAGGTATGGATAAAGATACCTGTAATGATCGTCGCTACCTTTGTCTCATATTGGATGTTTGGTTACGGATTATGGGTCTTTCAGATATTGATATCGGTCCATCTGCTGCGAAAATGTCGGAAGCATCCATATCATTGGGGAACAATGGTCTATTTAATTCCATTGTATTCATTCTTTTTGATTATAACAGTGGGAAGATCTTATTATCTGCTGAGTACCGATGATGCGATAACTTATCCCGGAATAGGAAAACTGTCGATGCCGAATTTCGAACTGGAAGATTATCTGTCAGTAGACAATGAGTATTATTTCGGTCATTACCGTCGGGTGATGATGCTTACAGAGAAGATCAAAGAAAGAACTCCTGAGATCTGTTTTTACTATAATTTGTCGTTGGCACAGCAGGATTTGCTGGCAGACAAACTCCTGTCTATACAACCCACGGACTTGGGAACCTTCTATCGGATCAACGTCAATACTCCGATTACAGTGATCAAGATGATGAATGAACTCTATGATGCTTTGGGTGATATGACGTTTACAGAGCGTGCGGCAATGATGGCCAACGTGTTTTCACCGAACAATCGGAACGTGAGGATGCTTAAACGTTTGGCTGAGGCGAATCTTGTCACCAACGATACCGCAGCTGCAATGAAATATCTCCGGATTCTTGATAAGACAATCGTCTACCGTCGATGGGCTGAGGAGCATATCCCGGCCACCCAGTCATCAACGGTGAAGAAAGAGATTGCGAATAAACGACAATACTTAAATAAGACAGATACGATACGTATCACGGATGACTGTCGTTCTATCATGCTCGGTCTGCTGCAATCGAATCCAAATAATAAAATAGCACTCAACTATTTACTCTGCAGCGATCTGCTGTTGAAGGATATCGCTCATTTCAAGTCCGATTATGACAGATTCTGTATATCAACGAAACGTCCTCTTGCCAATAGTATCTATCAACAGGCACTGATGATTTATCTAGCCGGAACAAAATCTGGAAAGGAAGAGTGGAACAGGTATATCATCAGCCCTAGTCTGATGAAAGATTTCAGTGATTATAATCAGCATAGAGGTGATACCACGGCATTGTCTCTATTTAAGGATACCTACTGGTACTATTTTGACTATTTTAAAATAAGAAGACAATGAAATATCTGCATATCGTACTATTGGGCTTGTTGTTTGCCTTATCCTCATGTGTATCTAAGCCCAAGGATGTCAAGTTATACGATGTACTTCCACCGATATATCCCGATTATACGGATATAACCATTCCGCAGAATATGGCTCCTTTAAACTTTTTGTTGCGTGAAGATGTGGATGCCGCAGAGGTTGTAATCTCGTGTGGCAGTGAGTCGATACAGGTAAACAGTGATAACAATAAGATATGCTTCGATATTAATGAGTGGAAAGACTTTCTGGTTAAAAGTACAGGCAGACAAGTAGCTGTTACCGTGACAGCCCGTGTCGGTGGAAAATGGATTCAGTATATAACGTTCCATTGGCAGGTTGTGGCTGATAAGGTTGACCCGTATCTGACTTACCGTCTGATAGAGCCTGACTATGAGATATACAACAATCTGCAACTGAGGGAACGCTGTGTTGAAAATTTCAATGAGCGCGCTATCTGCGACCATAACATGGTGGGTAACCGCTGTATGAACTGTCATGTTTTTGGAAATCAAAAACCTAACCTTTCAATGATGTATGTACGTGGAAAGGGTGGAGGTGCTGTTCTTAATCGCAAAGGCCGGCTACGTAAACTGGATATCAAAACCGGTGATATGGTGTCTCCCAGTGTGTATGCAGGTTTCAGTAAGTCGGGCAGATATGTTGTGTTTTCCTGTAATGTGATTGTACCGGCGTTTCACTCCTTTACAGATAAGCGGTTGGAGGTGTATGACTCAAAATCTGATGTGTATGTCGCCGATATTGATAGAGATAAGATTCTCCGTTGTAAGTTGTTAAGTGATTCGGATGTTCTTGAGACCTTTCCGACATTCTCATCCGACGGTAAAGCAATCTATTTCTGTTCTGCACCAAAACTGAAGTTGCCGGAACATCTCAAAGAACTGAGGTACAGTCTCTGTCGCATTGCTTTTGATGAGAAGAAAGGTACTTTTGGAAATAAGGTTGATACAATCTATAACGCAAGGGTTCATGGCAAGTCTGTATGTCATCCACGGGTTTCACCTGATGGAAAATTTTTATTATATACTGTTGCTGACTATGGTACTTTCCCCATCTGGCATCGGGAGGCTGACTTGCAGATGATGAATCTTAAAACAGGGACAACAGACAATTTAAACCTCGTTAATTCTAACCGGTCAGATACTTATCATAGTTGGTCGTCAAACAGCCGTTGGTTTGTGTTTGCCAGTAAGCGTGATGACGGTTTATATGGCAAACCCTATTTCTGTTACGTTGACCGTCAGGGGTATGCACGGAAACCTTTCGTGCTGCCACAGGCTGATCCCGATTTCTATGATGAGAACCTGAAATCATTCAATATCCCTGACTTAGGTCGTGGTAAATTGCCATTCGATGTCATGGATATTGAACGTGTGATGGGCCGTGAAGCAGAAAAATTCAGATAAAACAGTTCCTTATCTTACAGAGATGGCTGTCCTTTTCTTATCTAAAATCTCATTTGCGGCACTTCGGGCATCGAAGACTACCTTTGTCTTCGTGAAGTCGGGAACATTGTATGAGTAGAGCGATTCATCATAATATTCCCATGGATTTTCTTGTGGTAAAAGGAAAGGTTTGCTTACCTTACCTTGGTCATCAATACTTGCCAGGTATAACCGTGTATAGAGTCCGTCACCTCTTCGGCTACTGAATACAAACCAGTGACTGTTTGTGTTCCAGTTGTGGAAACTCTCGGTATTGGTACTGTTTACCTCGGTGAGAGGTCTTACACTGCCATTCTTAAGATTGAGCAGCCAGAGGTCGGCTTCACGATGCCAGATGGGGAAAGTACCGTAGTCTGCAAGAGTGAACATCAGGTACTTACCGTCATAAGAGGGACGAGGAAATGTGATACTTTTTCCTTTGGATGCCATATCTACAACGGTTTCCACTTGACTTCCAAAAGTGCAGTTGGCTGGGTTGAATCCTATCTTGCAGAGGTTGTATCTTACTTTCTTGTAGTCTGTCGGTATATCCTGTGCTTTTGCCGAACAGAAATAGAGCGTCTTCCCGTCAGGCGAGAAGGCTGGGAAGGTCTCAAAAAACTCTTTTGTTGTCAATAGGGGAGAGATATGTACACTGTGTGTGGCCGGTTCGTAAACTATTAAATCCGATGCTTGGTCGAATACTTCTATCCGTTCATTTTTTACACAATGGAATGCCTGTTTGGTCTTATTGGTTGAATATGCGCAGTATTTTCCTGATGGATGCCAATAAGGATAAACACACGAGCCTAGTCCTTTCGTTGAATCTATTTTTGTAGTGAGGATATCCCGTTTCCCGTCAATCTGAACGATGGTCGCACCATTGGCACCTCGTACATGGAATGTAAACTGTTTAGGGTCGGTACGGTTGGATGTGTGACAGTTTACACATGCACCGGGAACGGCTGTGTTCTCAAAGATTGCTGTTTCATCATAGTTGGATAGGTCACGCTGATAGATTCCCATCTTGCTATACACTTCATATCCGGGTGCAATTTTTCGGTAGGTAAGTCCATATTCATCCAGACCGTAAGGACTTATATAGATGCTGAAGTTTCTATATTGGATCCATCTGTCGTTCTTCTTTATGCAGACAGTAACAATAAGGCTATCACCCTTATTACTATTCACCATCTCATGCCAATCGTCAATATTGAATCTGGCAAATTCTCCATTTGAATGCAGTTGTTTTCCTTTGACCCCTTTTATGGTGACATCCATACAGTCGAAATTCCCTCCTGCATAATTGAAATCAAGAGGTGCAATGTTTGTAGGGATTGTTACTCCGATATAATCGGGGAATATTTTTGGGAGCTGTTCTGATTTTTGAGGATTGTCAGGTGTTGATGTACATGAAATCAGTGCAACTGACAAAACAAAGGTTAATAAGATATTCTTCATCACTTGTCGTTCTTTTTAACTAATAAATAACTCCAGTATGTATTACCGAATGCTCCCAATTTAAGTGTCGGATCTTTCGGATTCGTTGTGTAGAGTCGTGCAAATTCTGTTATATTCTGCATTATCTGCTCATCGATGCTCCACGGCATACCGTCGAAGTTCGGATGGTTTTGCGTCCACATATAGACTAACATTTCCTGATAGCTACGTGGTATATGGTCGAAATTGGCATATTTTCCTAATGGATAATAGGTAACGAACTTTTGGATGTCGCGTTGTAGAAGCTCATAGGCTATGAGATATTCAAAAGCCATCTTGTTATTGTGGTTGCGGACGAAGAGAATGCCTAACATCTGGTCTAGTTCTGTGTCGCTGAACAAGAAATCTTTTGTATATCTGAATTGTCTGAGTCTGCCCCATTCCGGATGGCTGTTTATCTTGTTTTCGCTGTTTAGATATGTCATGGCGTTATCTGCCCAATCTTTGTAGAAAAGAGTTTTTTGCAGCATGCGCAGATATTTTGCGGCAACCCGATATTGCCCATTGATCATATTTGTTTCAGCAATTCTCTTTGTGCAACGCCCGCTTTTGTTGAAGTTTGGTATTGCCTCTTGGGCTTCAAACATATATCTTTGTGCTGTATTTATCATACCGAGGCGGTAGAAAGCCTCACTTGTAGGTAACAGAGAGGTGAAATCCCGTTGAAAGGGCGGTAAAAGTCCTTCTGCTCCATTTTGATAGAACTCAAACATGTGGTCAGACAACTGATTCTGCATGGCCAGTGCCAGATTTACGCATGCGACTCCCATCGGTGTTGATGCCTGTTTCTTTTCCGCTTTTTCTATTATTTTTTGCCATTGCTCATGACGTACTAGATAGTCATAATCGATAAGTTCGTACTTCAGTTCGTCAAAGCCTGATTTGACGAAGAAGAATCCCCCTATAACAATAATAGCTATTTCTGATACGATCTTAATTGTTTTCCTCTTGCTGATCATGGGAAGCATGGAAAGTAAGAAAGGGTATATCGAGAAAACAATCATGATAATTATTTGCATCACAGGTATTACTGCGGGGAATCGGTAATAACCGATACCACCGAATATCCGGAAAAAAGGATATTGCAGAAACGTGGATGCGCAAAGTACGCAGGCTAAGTAAAAGATGATGATACCGATCGAATATCCTACGGCATTAAACTTTGATTTCCCATTTTTGACGGTACTTATGATGATATATCCTACAAATAAAGATACTTCAGCTCCAATTAGCCAGAATAAACATGGTATACTAATGACGTAAAAAAGGAGCTTTATCCATCTCTTTTTTATTGACGATGCCCACCATGCCGTCGTCAGTGTGGTTAATAAGGCTATCACATAAGATAACATGGCATTTTCATCACCCATGTAGAACCATACGATCAGAATCGGAATGAAACTCAAAGGATAATATGCATTGGTAACTCCTTCATGCTTTGCCAGTATCCATATAACCCGTTGTATGAAAACGTAGATAAGAGAAAGAATGCAAGCACCCATCCAGGGGATATAATAAAACTGAGTTAGAAACTCAGATAAATAGTTTACTAAGCCTCCCGGCACTACGATCCGTTCTAAAAAATAACTTTTATCAATCAGGAACATCTGAAACTGTTCTTGATATGAAAGATAACAAGGATAATGGAATTCCCAGAACCAGAATACGATCATTCCGAAGATGATCGACAATGTGATTTTTCCGTATTTATAGATTATTGCTTGCATATTATTTATTGCTATAAAATCGCCCCGTTTGCAAAGATAAGCAAGCGAGGCGATATAAGAGAGGGATTAATTGATTATTTTTTCTTAAAGTTCCAGAACCATGCGGTACCCCAGTCACCTGCACCTGGTTCGGGGGCGCAAAGACGCAGGTATGTACCATCTGCCTTAAGAACTTGATATACATATTGACGAGCATTATCTTTGTTCGGTTGAATGCCCAGCAGAGGTATAGTTCCGCTGAAAGTCATAGTTCCGATATCCCAATTGGCTTTAACCATATCTTCGGTTACCTTGACAGAACCTGTCTCACCACGACTCGTATTAACACCGGAAAGGCTTAAAGAGAACCATCCGTTGGCTCCATCACTGGCAAATCCTTTATCACTTGCCTGTGTGTCAATATCTGCTGCAGAAACGACCCACCAGCCAGGACCGGTGTTTTCCAGATATCCACCATTACCCCAGACACCATCTGAAGCTGATGTATCCCAAGTCCATGTGGTGGTACTTAAGTCATCACCGAAAACCTTATAGTAAAGTTTAGGTAAGTCAGTATATTCTTTTATATCAATCGATTTCGCAGAAGAGGTTATAATGCTACCATCCTGATTGATAGTGGATACATAAAAACTGGCAACCGTTGTAGGAGGAGTAATTTGGATAGTAGGACTGGTGCCTTCTCCTAATAAGTTATTGGTAACGCCATCATAAACCTTTATATAGCGTGTAGGACTGGTTGTTACAGTGATATTATTGTTTCCTACGCTTTTAGGCGTAAGCTGTAGTTCACTTGTCAGTCCCTCTTTAGTAATGTTAGGTCCTGCACTGCCATAATCTTCTGTCGTAGGGTCGCAGGCAATAAATAGCATTGCCAATACCGGAATTGCAATATATATTTTTTTCATATATAGTTTTTCTTTTAAAGTTAAATGTTATTTTACCATCCAGTGTACTCAGAGCTGGCATCAGTCCATCCTTCATTTTGTACAACGCTGCCGATAGAGATCTCATCGTCTGGCATCTTTTGGAATCCGGCTGTCGCATTATAGCGTGCTGTGTAGCCTCCATTATGAGCAGTGTTCTTTGCTGCTTTTCCGCAGAAGTAGACAGCAGCATTGTTCTGCTTGTCAAGGGAAGCGGCTGCAATATGCCAACGACGGATATCGTTCCAGCGAATGCCTTCGAATGCCAACTCCCATCTACGTTCGTTTTGTAGTGCAGTGAGCGAATAAGTGGATATAGGATCAAGACCGGCACGTACACGAACTTTATTAATACCTGAAACATTTTCTTCAAGCTCTGATTGCATCAAAAGGACATCAGCAAAACGGATGAGAACCAAGTCGTGTATGTTATTAAGTTGCATGTTTTCTGCACCTTGTGTCCAACCGTCAGTACCGTACATCAAGTTTTCGAAGCAACAGGTATATGTGCCGTCAGATTTCTTGGCAGAGATTGGACCTAATTTCTTTTGATAGTAATCTGTCTCCTGCACGAAATCAGCCCAGCCGCCTTTCGTATATGCTGGAAGTTCATTAACATTCTGCATACTACCACTACGGCGCATGTCCTTATTATTAGGATCTGCACTGTTCCAATCATTCGCTAAGTTGGTAGCTACAGGACCTGCACCCCAGCCTTGACCGAATGGGAAGGTATTAGCATAAGCCTGACCACCACGAACACCCAAGTGGAGGGCATATCCATTACCGTAACCGATCGTTGTACTCCATGAAGAAAGTTTGTTAAATTTGATAGCAAACATTGATTCAGGGTTGATTGCATTGTCATCTTCTACCCATTTCAAGCCTTTACCTTTTGTATAAGCGTAATCTTCTACAGTATACTTATTGGTATAAGCCCAGAGATTACGGAAGTCGGAAACAAGAGTATAACCTGAGTTGTTTACACAATCATCGATGTAGGTGATTACTTCAGCTTTTGTCAGAGCCGTTCCATCTGGTAAATTTACCGAAGTAAGTGGATTATAAGTTGTACTTACAAGAGAAGCGAGATCTGTTCCATTACAATACATACCTGTATAGAATAACCAAGCACGACCTAACATTGCCTCTGCTGTGTATTTGTCTACATGTCCATTCGTCAAACGCGTTGCAGGCATCATCTTTGAGGCATCGCGCAAGTCTTGTAGTATTTGCCCCCAAAGAACTTTTACATCACCTTGTTTCTTGGTTTCACCGCTTGGTATGGTCATCAAAGGCACATTACCATACATAGATGCGAGCTCATAATGATAGAATGCCCTCAAGAATAGCGCTTCACCCAAATCCTGAGCTTTTTCGGTAGCCGTAAGTTTTGTATTGGGCATAGCCTGTATCAATGTGTTGGCACGGTTTATTCCCTGATAACGCTGTACCCAGTAATCATTGGTCATATTGGCTCCATAGTTGCAGAGCAAGTCCATAGCTTGCATCAATTTGTCATTGGTACCGCCACCACCGAATTGGTCATCACTTGCTAACATTGCGTAATACAAGAAACTTTGCTGAGGATTTGCATTGACAGCATTCAAGTTCTCATAAATTCCTGCAAGTGTTGCTTCTGCGTCTGCAGATGTCACAGGGAATGTTGTTGTTGACTGTTCTGATACATTTGTAACATCATTGATGTCACATGATACGAATCCTGTTGTGATCAGACCTACAGTTAATAAAAATATTATCTTTTTCATTTTGTAATTTCCATTTAGAATTTAATATTAACTCCAAAAAGGTATGTGCGAGGTTGCGGATAGTTACCTACATCAACACCTGTTACCCAAGGTTCACTACTGTTAAGAGCCATACCGTTTTCAGGATCCATACCCTTATAACCTGTTATAGTAAATACGTTTTGTGCAGCAAAATAAAAACGTAATTGTGGGAATGGACAGTTCTTGATTAACTTAGCAAAATCATAACCTATTGTGAAGTTTTGTAAGCGGAAATAGCTTGCATTTTCGATATAGATATCTGAGATAGACTGCCAGTTAACTCCCGTGTTTCCCGGTGCTAACAATGGATAGGTATTTGACGTACCCTCACCATGCCAATAATTATACACCTCTGTCGTATAATTCTCATACTGACCGTCTGTGAATTTACGCCAAGAACGAGCTACCTGTTGTCCTAAAGCTGTATAACCTGTTACTGCAATATCGAATCCTTTGTATGCCGCATTTAAACTGAGACCCATGGTTACGTCTGGATGAGGATTTCCTAAATCGGTCTTGTCGGTTGAAGTGATTTTACCGTCACCATTGACGTCAACAAATTTCAAATCTCCAGGTTTTAAAATTGAACCTTGAAGAGAATTTGCAGCTTTACCATCGCAATTTTTTTCTATATAAGCTGCTAAATCCGTGGCATTCTGAATGACACCTTCCGTTTTATATCCATAAAAGTATCCGAGAGGGTGACCAACTTCCATACGTGCTACAAATCCTGTGTTTTGTGCCAAGAGATCCTTTCCTCCTTCAATATAGGTTTGGGAACTATTAATTTTTGTTACTTTGTTGCTGTTGACTGCCATATTCCAGTTTACTCCATAGGTGAAGTCCTTTCCGATATGATCATTCCAGTTAAGGGCTATTTCAACACCGGTGTTGCGTACGGTACCGGCATTCTGCCATTGATGATCGAAACCTGTAGTCGGTGCAATAGGAACATAGAGCAACAAATCTTTGGTCTGTTTGTAATACCAGTCGAATGTGACACCAAGATGACTGCCTAAGAGCCGTGCGTCAAAACCCAAGTCCGTCTGCTCTGAAGTTTCCCATGTGATATCTGTGTTCTCTAAACGTGCGGGGCTGGCTCCCGTCGTATAACTATTCTTGTTATTATTGAAAGAATAATTGGAATAAGCATTATAAGCGAATGTTGCCTGATAAGCAAAGGCATCAACCATATTTTTGTTACCATTTTGTCCCCATCCTGCACGAATCTTTAAGAAGTCTAACCAAGATGACATGGATTGCATGAATTTCTCATTGGAAACAACCCAACCGGCGCTGACTGATGGATAATAACCCCAACGATGACCGGGTGCAAAGGTTGAAGTGCCGTCAGCACGGAAAATGGCTGATAACAGATAGGTTTCTTTAAAATCATAGTTAACACGACCGAAGTAAGACATGCTTCTTGAGTCTCCATAAGGAGTACCCGTTACAGTTGCCGCTGGCTTGTCTTTTGTCAATGTAAGATATGCATGGCTGAAGTCACCATAGATGCTGGTTGTAGATACACCAGACAGGGACTCACCGAAATCAGGTCTGCTTTCACTATATTCTGTACCTAACAAAGCGTCAAAGTGGTGTTTTCTTGCTATGTTGAATTTATAATTAATCGTGTTTGTGGTGCTCCATCCCCATCCAAGACCTTCCTGTTGAGTAGTTTGGTCGGTTGTACGTCTTCCGCCCTGGTCATTAATATAATATACCGGCAGGAATGCACGCCAAGACCATGAACTTTGGTTGTAATTGACCTGTCCCCTGTAGACAAGATCTTTGATAGGTTGAACTTCTATATAACCTATAGCATTGAGGTTGAAATTCATACTCTTGTTGTTTGCACTCTGGTTGTTCATCATCGAAGCGATAGGGTTGCTTGCGTACGAATTGTACTTAAACCAGCCATCTTTAATTGATCCTGATGTTGCCAGATCGTCATGCATAAAATAACCACCATTACTATTATAAATAGGTATACAAGGATTAGCGCGTAACATGTCAGAAATGACATTACTATATTGGTTACCAATCTGAACGCCTTGATTCTGCTTGTGTTGGAAATAAAGATTCTCACCGAATTTTACAACATCAAGACCTGCACTATTACGATAGATAACGTGATCTGAATTCAAGCGTAAGGTAAAACGACGGAAATCCGATTTTGCCATATTGCCGAAAATACCATCCTGATACTGATAGCCGACACCGGCAGAGAACTTGCTCATGTCGTTGCCACCGACGATGTTCAATGAATGGTTGGAAGAAATGGCATTTTTGTTACGGATAGCATCCAGCCAATTCGTGCCACTATTCGTACCGTTCTGATATGCTGTCAGTAAATCTGAACTAATATATTTAGACCAGTCGTAGCCAGAACCTCCATTGTTAAATGATACCTGATCCTGAATATCCATATATTGCTTTGCATTTAGTAAAGAAGGCATCTTGTAAACATTTGACCAGCCCATGTTCCCATCATAAGAAACTTGTATTTTACCATCTTTACCTTGTTTTGTCGTAATAAGGATAACTCCGTTTGCACCATTAGATCCGTAGATGGCACAGGATGCTGCATCCTTTAATACATCAATACGTTCAATATCGGATGGGTTCAAATTGTTAATATCACCACCAGTAACACCATCAATGACATATATAGGTTTTGTATCACTGTTTGTACCAGAACCACGGATTTCAACTTTAAAACCATCACCCGGCTGACCCGAAATAGCTGTGATATTGACACCAGGGGTTTGGCTTTGTAATGCACCAAGTACCTGAGTTGTGTTCATTTTCTGGATAGCATCACCCTTGATTTCTACAGTGGCACCTGTGACGAGTTTCTTTTTCTGGACGCCGTAACCGATAGCTACAACTTCATTCAACATTTTGGTGTTTTCTTCTAACACCACTTTGATGGAAGACCGATTACCAATTTGTATTTCCTGTCTTTTGTAGCCAACATAAGAAATAACCAGAGTTGCACCTGGTTTTACATTTAAAGAGAATTTACCGTCAAAATCGGTAACTACACCATTGCTGGTGCCTTTTTCAAAGATACTGGCTCCGATGATAGGCCCAGATGTGTCGACGACAGTACCTTGTACTTTTTGTTTGTTTGCTTGCTGGAGTGCAGTGACAACATTTGTTGTCTTTCCTGCAAAGACCTGAGGTGAGTAGTATAGCCCAAGGATTGAGCAGGTACCCATCAGCAACGCTGTTTTTCTAATTGTTTGATTCATACTTAAGTATTTTTCTTAGATTAAATAGATTAAATCACTTAATTTAGTGAGGAATAAGTTTGTATTAATTCCTTGTGTCTTCTGTGTGCACAAAGGCAGCGCAGTCTTTTTCATGTAGTATTTTTATTTCTTGTCATAAATATTGAAAAGTAAAGTGGTTTATATATATTAGATTAAATACTCTTCGGTTATCAAAATTCGGTGCAAAGATAATCCAATATTTTTTATTATTATGATACTTTTTTGTCCAAGTTATATACTATTTTATCATTTTCGGTATTTTATAGTAAAATTGTATTGTTTTAGCAACCAAATGCCAATAATGTAATTTTTACACTTATTATTTAATAATGATAGATTAAAAAAAGTATTATTTCACATAATTAAAAGATCTCCCTCACGAAGATGAGTCTTAGAATTACATATTTCTGAAGAAGATTAGACAACTGATGATGCAAACGTGATACTTGAAATTAAAGCAAGGAGAATCAATATTGGTATTTTGTTGATACTCCGTATGACAATTTTGTATCAAGAATAAAGAAGAAATATTCTAATTTAGATGATGGAAAATACATGAATATTCAATCCTTAGGATGAATTAATTTAATATCTAGATGTTAAAACTAATCTGCACGTATGGTCTCGCTTACAGACTTTGATGTTCCTTATTTATAAAATTTAAATAGAGCTTTGTATCGTCTTTTATATAAAGAAAAAATAAAACTATGTTTCAACGTAAAAAGACTTAAGATTGTTTTGTAAACATCATATCTTGCATTACCTTTGTTGCCAAAATCACTCTGTAGTAAAGAAACAATCAAAGAATTATGCACATCGCTATTATCGGTGCGGGAGCCGCAGGCTGTTTCATGGCCATCAATCTAAAACGATGGAATCCAAATGTAGATATAACCATCTTTGAAAGTGGCGTAAAGCCACTGGCAAAGGTGTCAATAACAGGTGGAGGACGTTGCAATCTGACGAACTCTTTCGAGGATGTAAAGAATATCGCGTCCGTTTATCCACGTGGTGAACGATTGATGAAACGCCTTTTACATGAGTTCAGTCATGATGATGCATATCATTGGTTTGAGCGCGAAGGTGTAAAACTGGTAACACAGGACGACGGATGTGTATTTCCCCAATCCCAAAATGCAATGGAGGTTGTGAATACACTGTTGAGACTGATGATAAAGCACGATGTTGTCATTAAGACAAGACACAGAGTGAGACATATTCAGAGACATGATGTGACGGATGCTCCAATGGGGCAGGAAAACGGCTTTGATCTTCATTTTGTTGATTCTCAGATCCCGACAGTCCATGCTGATATGGTAGTTGTGACCACTGGTGGTCAGCCGAAGGCAGATGGGCTGAATATGCTGAAGGATTTTGTACTGGATGTTGTCAGTCCTGTACCATCCTTATTCAGTATATGTCTGCCTAATCATACGATCAGAGAACATACCGGTACAGTGGTTAATGATGTAGAAGTGTGCCTTACAGGTACTAAACATAAAGCGTCCGGTGCTTTGCTTATTACCCATTGGGGAATGAGTGGACCAGCTATCCTGAAATTGTCGTCTTACGCTGCACGCATATTGCACGATAATGATTATAAGGGCCAATTGTCTGTCAACTGGTTTGGTGGAAGTAATGAAGTCGAAGTAGGGAAACTCCTGAACGACATTGCTCAAGAAAATCCTCAGAAACAACTATCCACAATCCACCCATATCATATTAATAGTCGTTTATGGGATCATCTGCTTCTTCAGTGCGGACTTAATCCGTCACAGCGATGGTGTGAGCTTAGTCGTAAAGGATATAACCGTCTAGTCAATACCTTAACCAATAATCTTTATTCGATAGAAGGAAAGAATCGTTTTAAAGAAGAATTTGTCACATGTGGTGGTGTCTCGCTTGGCAATATTATCCCGGGTACACTTGAATGCCGGACATGTCACAATCTATATTTTGCAGGCGAGGTTTTGGATGTGGATGCAGTTACCGGTGGCTTTAACCTACAGGCAGCGTGGACGATGGGGTATGTGGTTGCAAAAGCAATTGCCTCAAAGTTTTAATTTTTTGTCTCTAAAAGAGACACGGTCTGTAATACAAGAAAAGGCTTACATCGCTCATTTGACGACGTAAGCCTTTTCTTGATTTATCTATAAACACACTTATTATTTTGCTTGAACGCTGATTGCTTTTCCTTCATATTTGATATTAAAATCAAAGTTTGTAGGGCACTCATCTCCACTGACAGTTTTGTTATTAACGATGACAACGCGGAAATTACGGTTCTTCATCATTCCTTTGAATGAACCCTTGCGGTCAGCAATGGTCAATGTCTTTGCGGCATCATTCCAATGGAAAGCAATGATAGAGTAAGCCCCCTTCTCATAATTATAGGTGTCACCTTCATCTTCATAGAGTGTGTAGTCACCATCCGCACCCGGATAAACTCTGATCTCAAGATTATCCCATTTCTTTTCAGAAGAATATTGTACAGCTGGGCCGAAGGGAACGATACTACCTGCTTTTACATATACCGGTATGATGTTGATAGGACAAGTCTTCATCTGTTCTGTACCACCTTCAAATAATTCGTTTGTCCAGAAATCATACCATTTTGCACCTTTAGGAAGATAAACTCTCACACCATTAGATGCTTTGGTAATGTCAGCATAATAGGCATGACCCTGTCTGTGGTCATCTTTCCATGTGTACAGATTGTCAGTAACAGGTTTTACAAGCAGTGAGTGTCCTAAAAGATATTCGTCGCCGAGATTGATTGCACGTCTGTCTGTAGTGAAATCCATAACTAGCGGACGCATCATCGTCTCATCATTCAAGTAGCAGCTACCCTGCTGGCTATATAGATACGGTAGGAGACGGTAACGCAACTCAATGTATTTCTTTTGGCAGTCATAAGCCCAGTCTCCGGGTTTGCCCCAACGGTAGATCTCGTTTTTCATAGGACCACTAGTGTGGTTACGCATGAGCGGCATGAAACAGCCCCATTGCATCCAGCGTACTTTCAGTTCCTGCATAGCAACATTCTTCGGATCATTATTATAATCCCCTGCGAAGAATCCTCCGAGGTCATTACTCCACATGGGAATACCACAGAGCATATAGTTAAGACTTGCTGGAATCTGATTCTTGAAGGTATCCCAGTTGCTTGAGATGTCGCCACTCCAACTGAAACTTCCATAGTGCTGAATGCCTAAGAAACTAGAACGTGTCATCTGGAAAGAACGTTTTGTGTTACCTTTCATTGCACGCTGATGTTCATAGATACCACGGTTGGTGACTAATGGGAAAGCATTCTGTACGCTGCGCCATGTACCGTCGGCTGTTGGGGTATTATAATCAGAAGGCTTGTTGTTTAAATGGTCTGGCTCTGTAGAGTCAGTCCACCATCCATCAAAGTCCATTTTATACATTGGAGTAAGATATTTCCAGTAGATATCACGAGCTTTCGGATTAAAAGCATCGTATACTCTGGCTCCACTATTTGGAGGCCATGATTCAAAGTCGTATAAGCCATTGATGGCTTTCAGCTCTTTATAGGGGGCTGTCCATGGTCCGAAATCAGGCCAGATACTGATCATGATATGAGCATTATGATCATGAACATACTTAACCATCTCTTCCGGAGTTTTGATACGTGCTTCCTGGTTTTTAGCGTTTTTGTCATCGTTGTTAGGCAGGTATTTCATCCATTGTGGATCACCCATCTTGTTGATATAATGAGGATTCATAAAACGCATGGCATTCCAGTTGCTGTCGCATCCCCAGTATTGCCAGTCCTGAACGATTCCATCGAGCGGAACCTGTAGCTCACGGTATTTATCAAGAACGTCGCACAACTCATCGCTGCTGGCATAGCGTTCCCGACACTGCCAGTAACCCATCGACCAAAGAGGGAACATAGTTGACTTTCCACTAAGGGTACGCAAGCAGTTCATCACTCCATCCTGTGTTCCATCTTTATACATGAAGTAATAGTCAACCATATCTCCTGTAATTGATTTAAAAGAAAGTCCTTCTTCTGAATCATTAAATTCTGTTGCCGATGGATTATCCCAGAACAGGCCGTATCCTTTTGATGAAGTAAAGTAAGGAATACAGATGTTGGTATTGCCATTCTCGAGATGGATGCTCTGTCCACGGTGATTCATGACTCCACTCTGACGCTGTCCCAGACCGAAGATGGCTTCATTTCTATCTAGGATAAATGTTTGATTGACACTGAATGTTTCACGTCCTGCATCATTGAAAGGTTTGAAATCCGTTGTGCTATCTTTTTCTTTTATCAGTTTATCCCCTTTGGGTGACGTAAACTCCACAGTACCGGTTTTCTTGTTCACATTAACGATCATGTTTGGCGAAGAGATTGATAGGATGTCTCCGTTTTCCGAACATGAAACTTTTGTGTTGTTACCTTTTAATATGACTGAGTAACTTTTCTTCGTGGGCATCATTTCTGACTTAAACTTTGTTACTCTCACAATGGTGGGGGAGTAGAACTCCACTTTCTCTTGAATACCGTTGGCGGTCTTAATATTTATACCGCTTTCGCTTTTCTGAAAATCCTGAGCATAGGCAGTGATGGATAATAACATACATGCCGCTATTGATGCAATCGATTTCTTCATGGTTGTACTTAATCTTAGTTTTATGATTTTAATTCGTTATTTTGTTGCAAAGGTATGATGGCCTGTTTATTCTGTCGCAACAAAAATGTTGAAAACGATAACAAAATCGTTGAAATCAGTACTTATTTATGATATTCAGACGGTTTACAACCGAATTCTTCCTGAAAACATTTACTAAGATAACTAGATGAGCTGAAACCTGTTCGGAAGGCAATGTCACTGATGCTGAGTTTTCCTTCGGAGAGCATTTCTGCAGCTTTCTGAAGTCGAATGTGACGAATGAAGAGTGTAGGTGACTCATCTATAAGGGCTGTAAGTTTTTTGTATAATCCCGTTCGTTCCATGCAGAGGTCACGGCTTAGCTCGGATACCGAGTATCCCTGTTCATTGATATGTGATTCCACCAAAAATGCTGCTTTCCTGACAAACTCAGCATCCTCATTTCTCATTCTTTCACGACCATTTCCTGCGTCGTAGGGAATAAATTCTTCGTTTGAGTTTGATTTTTTGGTCTTGTCAGACTCATTTTGTTCATAATCCACCTGTTTTATAAGGTCCTGTATTCTTTGTAAGAGAGTCTCTTCCTTTTGTTTCTGCAGGATACGTCGCCGCATCATTTGCAGGTAAACAAATATTCCTAGTATGATTAGTGAGATAACGATAACTATGTAAATCAAGTAGGCGATAGATGATTGCCACCAAGGCGCGTTGATCGTGAATGTTACATGGGATATTGAGCCTCCCCATTCTTCGGGGACGGTGGTGGCCATCACCTGAAGATCGTATTTCCCATAAGGAAGATTGACAAATGACAGGTGTAATAGACCTTTGTCGTCTAGTCCGTTAGGTTTTTCAGTCCTGGTAGCATGCCATTTGTCGTCTCCTCCCACAAGCCGATAACGATAAATCGTATATTTTGGCGTAACAAAATTAAGTGCCGAAAACTCAAAGGTGAGTGTGTTCTGATGATAATTCAGATTGAGATGATTAACATAGGAGGGGGATGTGTTGATAGCTTCCCCATGAATTAATATATTGGTAAGTATGGGGTTAAGTGTGATCTTTGGTGAGGTCACACTATCTGGATGGAATAGTGTGAAACCGTAAATCCCTCCCATCAATATGCGACCGTCTTTTAATAGTTTGCCTATTCCGTTACAATATTCCCCCTCTAGAGTTCCGTCTTGTTTGGTGAAGTTGGTAAACGAAAGACGTTCATTCTTTTGAGTAATCTTTATTCTAGAAATTCCACAAGATGTCGCCACCCATATATCACCCTTATTATCTTCAACAATAGAATGGATAAAATTGTTCACTAACCCATCGTCTGTATATATAAATCTCTGTTTTTTTTCTTTTGGCATTATTAAATTGAGACCATCGTTGGTACCTCCCCAAATCCATCCACGTCGGTCTTTTATAATCATGTTATAATCTTTTCCATGATAAGTGACATGTGAATTGTCCCGCTTATCATATCCTTCCCCTGTGTAATATGAAGAGAATCGGTAAGTAGATGGATGGATGTAAAGAAGTCCCCGGTTGTATGTTCCTATCCATATTCCATCTTGAGAATCGCAGAAGACAGTGTTTAGACCTGCGTCCTTGATGCTCTCACCTGCGTCGGTATGAAGTTGGGTTATCAGTTGACCTTTCCCATTACTCAGATTGAATTTCCAGTAACCTTTGGCGCAAGTGATATAGGCCTGATGATCACGTGTAATTACTATCGTATGTAAAAGATAAGGGGTCTTAAGAATGGTGTGCCATCTTTTTTTCTTTGTATCGAATATGAGGAAGATGGAACGTTTGCCTGTTCGGAGCTGATAGAAAGAATCATCGTTATATCCTTTCACTACTAAAGATGTTGAGCTGTACAACGATTTTTCTGAGGTACTATATGCCGCCAGACGGTAGAGCATTTTGGTTGACGAACAATCATAGCAGACAATTTCACCGGTCTCGAAGAACATGTACAGTCGGCCTTCTTCTACCTCTATATCCTGCAAATTACCTGCATTGGCAGGCATAATATAAAGATTACTACTTCCTACACTTAACACTCCTTCTGGAGTTACAACCCAAACCTTCTTATCTGAATCCAAAAAGATATCGCGAACTTGACTCTTTATGCCCATCTTTCTGAATAATTGGTTTATGTCATTGATATACTGCATCTTTTTTAGATCAAAACATGCTAGTGAGTGATAATTCTTAACCCATAGTATATCGTCTTTTCCTGCATAGACATGGTATGCTCCCTTGTAATCTGTAAGATTAAAGAAATGATTCTCTTTCTTATGTATATAGTTGAAATGAGCTCCGTCGTAGATGTTGATATTACCCAGTGTCGTTACAATCAGTCGTCCGTCAGGCAGTTGGAGAATATGTTGCACTTGATTATCAGTCAAACCGTTATTCGCATCCAATACACGGAATACGTCTGCTGCTTTTGCTTCATTAAATGCAGCAAAGCAGATTGTGATGATAACAGCTAGTATCTTGATAATATTACGCATATGATTCTTTATGTTAGTCTTTTGCGTATGTTCTTTTCGATGAAGTTATTACGCTTACCGTCCAGTCCATTTGTGAGGTTGAGATTACGCCCGTCATTCATACCTCGCTTGACAGCTTCACTGTTCGATGAATATCGTGTGCTAGTTGTGCGAAGTTTACCTTGATTTTCACGAAACCAATCCATCAGTTTATTTTGTGTTCGTAACGTAAGGTCGTGAATGCCCATAGCAGATTGCTCACTGTCGTTCTTCAGGGTTTCTGCTAATCCTAATGTACATCCTAATAGATAGTTGTCGAGCCATCTTGTATATGGTTCCGGTCGATAATGATCTCTTGATATTTTGAATGATCGTGTGTATTCTATATAACGATTTTTACTAAGTGGAAATAGGCGGTTGCAAAACAGGTCGTGTACATATCGTGCAGAATCTGTATTGACTTTTGTTCCAACAAGTCTCATCTTCCCAGAACCATATTGCTCGTCTTTTGTTCTCACGGCAAAACAGAAGAAATGTTCTGCAAGTACTGCCCAAAGTTGTTTCTCCCATGCGGGAATGCGTGTCCCGTGCATGTGTGTCTTATCTTCTTCAGTGTAAACGATCTTGTCTTCTTCGCTTAATGGTGTATCCTCAGGAACATCCTCCATGGAGAGATTGTATTCCATTAAGAGTTTGTGAATGATCTGTGCTGCTTTATATGCTTCACCCTCACTTCCAATTTCCTCTGCACTCTGTCGCAAATTCTCCAACTTGCGTATCTTCTCAAGTATTTCTTGTTCTTTTGCCATTATGATCTGCGATATTCTGATGGTGACATTCCTACATGATCCTTAAAGTATTTGCCTAGAAAGGACTGGTTCGGAAAATGAAGTTCCTGTGCAATCTCTTTGATGCTCATGGTTGAATTTTTTAGCAGTACACGAGTCTCTAATACTACATAACTGTTGATCCATTCATTTGGTGTGCGTCTACTCACTTGCTTGATGGTTTCAGAAAGGTATTTAGATGTGATACACAACTGATCCGCATACCAGCTTACGCGACGTTCTCTTTTATAATTCTCCTCTAACAGAGGCAGGAATTTTGAAAATATAGCTTCCGCACGCGTCTGACTCTTATTGTTTGTCTGTTGTTGGTATATAATATTCGTTATGTCATAAATCATTGCCAGAAGTAGTGATCTGACAAGATCTTTACGGAAATAATTCTTATTGTCTCCAACCTTCTTCTTAAGTATTGCGTAATATTCCTCCAACAATTCAGTCTCTTCAGCACTAAGACTAATGATGGGATGATTACGGGTAAAAAGAAACAATGATACTAGATCATGAATTCCCTTCACCACCTCATTAAAAAAATTTGTGGAGATAAAAAGAAACAAACCTTTGAAATTGGGACTTACCATATAACTGTCTACAACTTGACGGTTGTGGATGACGATCGTATCATACATGTTGATAAGTCGTTCTTCCGTATCCACGGAATATTGGGCTTTCCCACGAAGACAGAGGCCTAATATGTAACAGTTTGCACGGTATGGATTATTAGGTATCGGTATATCATTAATATTGTCGAAGAGTATCAGATCGTCCTCTATAGAGTAACTCTGAATGATGGCTTTTGCATCGGCAATATTGATGTCTTGAATAGGTATATTGTTCATTTTTTCGTGGAAATTTATGCAAATATAAACAATTATTATAAGAAATCAAAGAAAAACACATATAAATGGCCATTTGTTCCATAAAATGGAACACCATTTATTCGTAAACGTTCTATATTCCGCCTCATAGTTCTTAATCGGATTTTTTAAGCCAATACGGGATAAAGTGAGTATATATTTTTTTTGATTTAACATTATTCGTTGTAGTAGTAACTATATTTCTCCCCTTCATTATACATTAATTTAGCTTAAATTAAGCTGATTACCAGGTGCTTTATAATTTTTGAACATACATCTATCCTACATCAATCATACATATTTTGTAATGTTTCCAATTCATGTAGGATGGATGTAGGGTGTATGTATTGTTATTTAGACATATTATTTTGATAATCAATGAATTAACTTAAAAATGATGTAGAATTGACCCTAAAACTAGAAATCATAAAGGAATTTATTAAAAGCTACCTGTTTTTTAGTCTCCAATATCCTCCACACCTCTAAGAAGGTGACTCCCGAGGTGAATTTACCGCTAAATTCACCTCGAGAGCGATGCTCCGCCTTATCGGGAGCTGCCTTAAAATGATGTAGGAAGATACCATATTTCAACATAAAGATCATGGGAAGCCATTATCATTATGGACTCGTGTCAAGGCGGAATATAGAACGTTTGTTATTTATTCGAGTCTTTGAGGCAACTTTGTAGCAAATATGATTTTATCCTTTATGATACAATTATTTGTTGTAATATTCTGTGTTCCTTTTGCAAGTTATGAGGTTATCTTGTTTGGTGTTTCCCCACTTCAAGAAATTCAGATTTAACGATTTTCTCTGCTGTTATGTTTGAACCTGAGACGTTGACAAATCTTGCTCTCGACACAGTAAAACGCCGAAATGCCTGCTCGTCATCAACACCACGGCAAATATAGGTCAGCCCGTCTGCATTTATAGAGTCCCCTTTATTCATACCACGCATTGTTAATCTGATCATTCCGGAATATTCTGCCCCAAAGTTGTAAGTGATGGTGTCATTTGATTCCGTTATTGATATAGGATAATGTATCTTCTTGACATAGAAAGAATAATCATTCCATAATGGATAGAATGCAGTTATTAATGGAGTCTTGTCTATTACTGGAGTACAGAAATACCATCTGCTTATATCACAATTATTCAGGTTCCACTCTTTCATATAATCGTTTCCGTCAATGCATTCACGCTGGTCTGCAAAAATCTTGGCATTGGCATCATGCCATAACCAAGTGCTATCGGAATGAAATTCAAAGCTTTTACCATTTCGAAGTGTGCCGAATATTTGTGCGGAAAGTTCTCTGTTGTTATTGATTCTGAAGTCTGGTGAATACCAAACTGCGATGGTCGCAGTATCATTGTTGTTTTGGAAAAAACGACCAACATCATATCTCATCTCTAAAACTGAGTCTTTCCCGTGGTTGTTATAGGGGATAAGCACATCATTACTTACATTTCGTCCATTAATGAATAACTCGAACTTTGCATTGCTGCATATCTCGATAGATGCATTCTTTACCCTTTCAGGTATCAGGTATGTACGTCTAAACCATATCTGGTTATTTATATTAGACTCACTACTTATCCAATATCGTCCCCAATCTGCTCCTTTTGCATATACTGAAGAGATAACTAATAAGATGAATGCTAATATATGACGCGTTACCATTTTATCTTTTTCGAATGATTAGCTTTTAGTTTCACTGATTTTGTCTTGCCGTTATATGTTATCTTTGTTTTTCCACCGCGTTGACTGTATACTTCTGCTGATGTAAGTTTAGAATCCTTCCATGACAGATCAACTGTGAACCCGCCTCGTGCGCAGATACCTTTTACATGGCCACTTTTCCAATTCTCTGGTAGTGATGGCAGTAACTCGATTTCTTGGTCTGTACTTTGTACAAGCATCTCGCAGACTCCTGCCGTACCACCGAAATTTCCGTCAATCTGGAACGGTGAATGCGCATCAAAAAGATTGGGGTAGGTTCCCCCTCCATGACGGTGACCGGGACCATTGTAATCATCCGGACTTATATAATTAAGGAGTTTTCGGAATAACTGATAACTTTTTTCGGGATTATGTAGTCTTGCCCAAAGATTTATTCGCCATCCTGTGCTCCATCCTGTGGTTCTATCTCCCTTTATTTCAAGTGTACGTGATGCCGCTTTTGCCAAATCTGGTGTTTCTCGTACTGTGATTTGGTGCCCCGGATAGAGACCAATAAGATGTGATTGGTGACGGTGAAGTGAGTCTTGGTCAGCCCAGTCGTGATACCATTCTTGTATATTCCCCCGTTTTCCTATCTTATAGGGTCTCAGACGGCTTAAAGTTGAGAAGATCTTAGATTGGTAGGCTGTATCGATGTTTAATGTCTTTGCCGCCTTCATTGTGTTGGTCAGGCATTCACGGATGATTGCCAGGTCGGCAGTGCCGCCGTATACAGTACAACCTTTATATCCGGTGTCAGTAATATAGATATTTTCCGGTGATGTGCTGGGGGCTGTAATAAGCTCACCAGGCTTTTTAGGATTGTCGATCAACCATGCCAGACAGAAGTCGGATGCTCCTTTCATTAACGGATAGGCCGTCTGTAGTAGATAATTACGGTCCCGCGTAAATTCGAAATGATCCCAAAGTGTATTTACCAGCCATGCTCCACCCATATTCCAATCTGCCCATGACGGACTATCATAACCGTCACCTACAGGATTGCTCATCGCCCAGATGTCAGAATTATGGCCTACACACCATCCAGTATTAATCCCATAGAAATGTTGTGCAGTATATTTACCTGTAACGGAGAGTCCTTTTACATAATCATTAAGCGGATTGACCATCTCTGATAGATTGGCAACCTCAGCAGGCCAATAGTTCTCTTCGATATTGATATTCACGGTGTAGTTTCCTCGCCAGGGTGGAGTGAGTGATTTATTCCATAAGCCTTGTAGATTGGCTGGCACTCCAGGAGTACGTGAACTACTAATGAGCAGATAACGTCCATACTGGAAATATAGAGTTTCTAGATAAGGGTTGTATTCGTGTTTGTCAGTATAGTCTCTGAGTTGTTGCTCTGTGGTTCTCAGGGTGTCTTCTTTGTATCCATCAAGGTTCAGGGAGAGACGATTGAAAAGTGTGCTATAGTCAGCTATATGACGCTGACGTATCTGGTCATAACTGTAATTTGCCAGATGCCATGCGTCATCTGCCACCGCATTTATATAATCGCTTCCTTCACTTACAGGATTTTTATCAAATCCGTTGAAGCTGGTTTCGTTCACAAAGTAGACTGTGGCTTCTGTGGCATCGGATATCTTTAGAGTAGTATCTGTCTGTTCAATGACTCCGTCAGTTGTTTTGGCTATCAGAAATGAGCAGAAATGAATGCTGTTATTGATGTCGCCACGGGCGTAGCCGGTCATTGTTATCTGGTTTTTACTCGCTTTTATACCATGACTTAGTTGTGATGTTAGTTTTAATTCACAGTTGATGGATTTCTGGTGGTCGGCTGTAAGTTTTATAGCAATAACCTTATCCGGATTAGAGGCGATATATTCTCGCGTAAATTTGATACCGTCTCTTTCGTATCTTACAGTTGATATTGAATTACTGATGTCAAGTTCTCGGTAGTATTTTGTCAGTTTACCTTTAGATTTGTCTATGATGTTCATCGTACCTAGCGGCTGGTAATATTCAGAATTATGACCCTGAACAAATCTTTGTAAAGAGTCTGCTTTCTTATATTCTTCATTAAAAAGAGCCTCACGTATTGATGGAATATACTTATAGGCATCTTTTCTTTGGTAGTTATCTACAGGTTTACCAGTCCAGAGGGTTATGTCGTTTAGATATATAGTGTCATTATTTGCTCCTCCATAGATTAAGGCTCCCAGGCGTCCATTGCCTACAGGTAAGGACTCTTCGAAGAATTGAGCAGGTGATTTATACCATAGCTTAAGCGTGTTGTTTGTTGAAAAACACGTTAGTGATGATAATGTGAGAATAGTTGTTAACGATAATATCTTTTTCATGTATGTAATGATTATGTAATTTAGTGCAAAATTACAATTTTTATATCAAATAAACAAGATTCTTATAAAGAAACAACCGTCTGCTATTTCAGATAGCAGACGGTTGAATAATTTAGTATAATGGTTAGTAATAGTTTGTTACTTCACTAATACCTTCTGAACCTTAACGGTTCCGTCGCTTAATGTTGACTTAACGATGTTTATACCCTTCATTAGCTTGTTGCTCTGAGCTCCATTGATTCCATAGACCTTAGAACTTACTACAGAAGATGTATTTGCTGAAGTATTATCGATACCACTGGTATTTCCTAAGTAGTAGAGTTTGAATCCTCCGAAGATTGTCCAGTCATCATTGACTTTAAGAGTCTTCTTTGCACCGATAGTGATAATACCATTTGCGTCAGCACCAACTTCTGTTGTAACAAAGTTATATGTTTCGTTTGCAATATACTTTTGACCTACAGCAAGAGAGTCAAACCAGAATGCAGCTGTCTGCATAGAGTTAGGCTGATAATACTTATTGATGCTGTTGAACAAGAATAGGCCAGCGGCAGGACACTTTGTACCTGTTGTGTCAATAGCGCCATCTGTAATAGGCATTACATTACCTGTAGCATTATTGATGTAAATCTTAGCATTCAAACCATATTTGTTATTAGCAACAGAATCAACCAAACTTCCGTTCGCTCCATCTCGATAATATGCTTGAGTAGTCAGTTTGTAAGTTCCTTCAGGCATACCGTACAGTGTCTGTGCAAGATTAAAGCTGCGGTTATATATTTCGAAACACTGGTAGTTTGCTGCACCACTGTATGATGCGTCGCTTGTAGATATAACCCAACCTGTAGATGTGTTCTTAGCAAATTCTGCGTTCTGGATCACGAATGTTACGTCTGCTGGATCTGCTGAAGATGCATTTGTAACATCAGACATCAAATATCTACCTGTAGCTGTCTTTGCTGCGATAATTGCTGCAGTAATTTCGCTGTCCTGATATGAACCAAGACTGATCTTGCCTTCAATCTCATTGTAGGTTGTAGCATAAGCTGCTGCTCCTGCGGTACGTTTCAAAGAGTCTGTTATCTGTTTAGAATATGTCATGTAAGAAATCAGAGTAGCATATGTACTGATAGAGTTGTTTGCTGCCTTGATGCAACTAGTTACTGCTCCTATCTCATCAATCAACTTAGCAGGGTCTGTCTCTGCTTTAGCAATGTTTGCTGCATTCTTCAAAGCAGTCAGAGAGTCTGCACACATTGGTTTCGTATATAAAGCCTGAGCGTCAGCAACAGCTTGATCTCTTACCGGTGATAAAGCTTCCATTGTCTGACCATCGTAAGTAAGACGGAAGTTGTCGAAGATGTTCCAATATTCACTAGAGTAGATGCTCTTGTCATTCATCTTAATACCGATCTTTAATGTGCCATCTGTGACTACTGTTGATACGGTATTCTCATAATAACCTTTCGCAAAGTAAATACTTGCACCTTGCATAGAGTTAGGTACGAATGTGCCATCTGCCGTCTGGAAGTCGTTCGGCCATGTTCCATAAGCTGTAGCTGTTCCTAAGCTGTCATTCATAACACTGGTAGCAGGAGCTCCTTCCATAAGGTTCATAATTGTATCAGTATTGTTATTCGCATAAATCATAGTGTTCACCTTAGCTGTTTTGTCAGTAAAAGCAGTATATGCGGCAGCATTACCTCCTGTACGCATGAAAGCTTGTACTTTTAAGGTGTATTTACCCTTAGGAAGGTCTGTGAATGTCTGGTATGTATCGAATGTATTCTGATATACTTCACAGCATCCATATCCGAATGCGGGTGTTGTTCCGGACCATCCAGCATTGTCTGTATTGAAGTTAGGGTTGTTAATGATGAATGTAACATCACCACCTTCTCTAATACCAGAGTAGATTGTCTTTTTAACTTCAGCCATGATCGCTTTTGTCGCGGTGTTGCATGCGCCTGTTGATAAAGCAAATGTCTCATAGGCATCACCATATCCACCAGCCAACATGAAGTCGCTCAATGCTGATGTAGAATAGATGGTTGGATCAAAATTGTTCAATACAGTGTTTGCACTATCAATTGCTACCTTTAGAGCAGCGTATGCAGAAATATTAGATTTAGCATTCTGTACTGCTGTGCCTAATGCTGTAATCTGAGCTGTAATTTCGTCAGCAGAAGCACCAGTGGTCTGATAAACAGAGGTTGCATTTGATATAGCATCAGATAATTGGTTCATTACCTCTTCATTCATACCAGATTCAGTCAGAGCTGTTGCTGTATTGATATTTGTTTGTAGGGTAGACTTGAGGGTACCGGTTCCATTGCCAAAATAGGTCAGAGTCCATGTGTCAATACCAACCCAGTTACAGGTAGTGCCAAGTGTCTCAAAACCGAAGGTCAGTGTTCCATCAGTTACTATAAAGTTGATTGTCGCTAGTTCTGCCTGGCTTCCGATGGTTGATACTTCTACAGAATCCGCTGCAGCGCCACTTTTTGCGAAAACATAAGTTCCTTTTTCATTATCGGTGTTTGTGCTCTGCTGTGCTGCATTTACCAATACACTTAAAGAGTAAGAACCATTTGGAAGTCCTGTTATCTTTTGGTATATCTTAGAATCTGGCAAAGTTCCAGGACCAGCAACCCATCTTTCAATATAAGGCTGTGTGAACTTATACGTACCTGTTGTGCATTCACTGTTACTTTGTGTCTGCCATTTTTGACTAGATGTGGCTGTCCATCCTGTGAGGGCTGAACAATCTGCTGAGGTTATCCAAGAAGTGGCATCTTTAGGATTGTCATCACTTGCTCCGTTTAGACTGAAACTGTTTACCTTTACTGTGAGTTCTGTCGCTGCAGCTGTAATTTCGCCAGCTGTTGATGCTTCATTATTATAAATAGCAAGATAGGTGTCAATAGAAACACCTACAACTTGAGCTGCTGTCATAGCCTTGCCTAAAGCTGTCTTTGCTGTAAATAAAGCAATGGATGGATCGTTGTAAATAATGGTCTTCCAGACAACTCCATATTTTGATGCAGTGTCATTGGCCATATCCAGAATAGGATATACAACTGTGTTTTTTCCACCGTTCCAACCAAATCTTGTTACGCCTAAATCGGCAGTGAGTGTGGTGTCAAGTGAGATTTCCATAGTACCATCCCCCTTTGGATAGAAAATCCAGTGGTCATGACCTTGTGTGTTTTCGTCGAAGTAGGCTGCTCCAGGATAAGTGGTATAGTTGTCAGCAAACAACATCATCCATCCTGTTGGATTTTTTGTTCCATTTCCCACCTCGCCTTTGTTAAGCATTAAGTAGGTCCCATCAGTCTGTTTTAATGGGGCAAAAGGTGTGCCTGTAGTTCCTAAACTTGCCTGAGTTCCGTATGCGTTTCCTTCAGTTAGGAACATACCAGTACTGACATTGTAGAAAAAAACTGTGTCACCGTCAGCGAATGTTTTAAAATTCAATGTCGGCGCTGTCCAAGTTTGTTGCGCTTGGATTCCAATGGAACCAAGTAAAGCAATGAACATTGCTAAAGTAAATTTTTTCATAATGGTTAGTAATAAAATTATTATTATTTGAATAAGTAATAGATATTTATCAACAATTAATTAGCACTTCATCAGTGCTGTCCACATGGCATCTTTTTCGTGGATATATTTATTTCCCTTTGTAATCTGAATGCAAATATGCAAATTCTATTTGGTTCTAACAAATTTTAAAGTGGTTATTTTACACCCATATTCCACTTTTAACATCATATAACATTCTTTGCGATACTTTGAAAGATAAATGCCGACCTCTAAGTTCACACTCCGAAGTCGGCAACAAAGGTATTTTTAAAGGTTTTTATGCGTCAATATTTGCGTATGTGGCATTTTTTTCAATAAACTCGCGGCGGGGCTCAACATCATCTCCCATCAACATTGAGAAAATCTCATCAGCATCAGCTGCATTCTCAATAGTTACCTGTTTAAGAAGTCGAGTCTCTGGATTCATTGTAGTATCCCAGAGTTGTTCAGGGTTCATCTCACCCAAACCTTTGTAGCGTTGAGTGTGAATGCCATTTTCGCTGCCATCACCATATTTGTCCATAAACTGCTGACGTTGAACGTCGCTATAGCAGTATTCTTTAACTTTGCCTTTTGTACAAAGGTAGAGTGGTGGGGTGGCAATATATAAATGTCCGTCACTAATGGTTTCGGGCATAAATCTATAGAATAAAGTCATGATTAGTGTGTCGATATGCGAACCATCGACATCGGCATCGGTCATGATAATGATTTTATCGTAACGTAGTTTTTCAATGTTGGCTTCTTTGCTATCTCCTTCGATACCAAAACGAACTCCAATGGCCTGGATGATATTCATCACAGACTCGCTTTCAAAGACTTTATGCCACATTACTTTTTCTACATTCAGAATTTTTCCACGAAGAGGAAGAATGGCCTGAGTGAATCTGTCTCGTCCTTGTTTCGCTGATCCACCAGCTGAGTCACCCTCGACAAGAAATATCTCACATTCTTTAGGATCTTTATTCGAACAGTCTGCTAATTTACCAGGAAGTCCTCCACCAGTCATTGGACTTTTTCTTTGTACACTTTCACGCGCTTTGCGAGCTGCTATACGAGCTGTTGCTGCAAGTATCACCTTGTCAACAATCATTTTTGCTTCTTTCGGATGTTCCTCCAAGTAGAAACTTAGGGCATCACCTACAGCTTGGCGCACTGCACCGGTAACTTCACTATTGCCAAGTTTTGTTTTGGTCTGACCTTCGAACTGAGGCTCTTGTACTTTAATTGAAATTACAGCAGTCAATCCTTCGCGGAAGTCTTCTCCTGCAATCTCTATTTTAGCTTTTTCTATCTGTTTTGTGATAGTAGGGTCGTTATCTGCATATTTTTTTAGCGTGGTTGTCAATGCCATACGGAAACCAACCAAATGCGTACCTCCTTCAATAGTGTTAATATTGTTAACGTAAGAGTGGATATTCTCGCTGTAGTCGGTATTGTACATAATAGCGACTTCGATTGGGATATTTTGTTTCTCGGTTTTTAGATAAATAACATCATTAAATAAGTGCTGACGGTGGCGATCCACAAAACGAACGAACTCTTTTAGGCCTTCTGAAGAGTGAAATGTTTGCTCTTTGATATTGCCTTCTTCGTCCTTACGCAGGTCCGTTAGCTTAATGGTAAGTCCTGCGTTGAGGTATGCCAATTCACGCATGCGTGTTGCTAAGATCTCATATTTGTAATCCGTTGTTATAAATATAGAATCGTCCGGCCAAAATTGTTGGCGAGTACCTTGCAATTGTGTTTCCCCAACAATCTTCACAGAATAGAGAGGCTTTCCTTTCTCGTATTCCTGCTGGTATATTTTACCATCGCGGAATACTTGTGATGTCATATGCTTAGAAAGTGCGTTTACACAAGAAACACCTACACCGTGCAGACCGCCTGAAACCTTATAAGAACCTTTATCAAATTTACCGCCTGCATGTAAAACCGTCATGACTACTTCGAGTGCAGACTTGTGTTCTTTCTTGTGCTCATCTACAGGAATACCACGTCCATTGTCTTGTACTACTATAGAACCATCCTCGCATATTGTTACCTCAATATGAGTACAGTATCCAGCCAAAGCTTCGTCTATAGAGTTGTCAACAGTTTCATAAACTAAGTGGTGCAGACCTTTTTCGCTGATATCTCCGATATACATTGCAGGGCGCTTACGCACAGCCTCAAGTCCCTCAAGGACCTGAATATTACTCGCTGAATAATTGTTAGCGTTCTTTTGTTCTTCTGACATTTTGTTATTAGTATTTATTTTTGCGGGTGAGATATGGTTTTTATCCGTTTCTTACTCGCGTTTTCGCACGCAAAGATACTATTTTTATTTTAATAACTAAAATTTTAGATAATAAAAAAAGCAAAAAGGCTGCAACATGACGTCACAGCCTTTGTATGGGGCAAGATGGACAAATTAATAATTAACCCAACTTGTTGATGTAGTTAGCCAACTTAGATTTGATGTTAGCTGCTTTATTCTTGTGGATGATATTGGTTTTAGCCAATTTATCCAGAGTCTTCTGTACACTTGGATACATCTTGATTGCCTCTTCCTTGTCGGTTATGGCGCGAAGCTTACGGACAGCGTTACGCATAGTCTTTGCATAATATTTATTGTGCAGAGCTCTTTTTTTGTCCTGTCTGATTCTCTTAACTGCTGATTTGTGATTTGCCATCTGTTATTAAATCTTTAATTTTTTCTTTATTTGTAGTCCCTAGCAGAATCGAACTGCTCTTTAGAGAATGAAAATCTCTCGTCCTAACCGATAGACGAAGGGACCGTGGTCATTTTGCGGGTGCAAAGTTATGTGTTTTCTTTGAACTAACAAAATTTTATTGGTTATTTTTTTATCATAATTGAATTTTTTATGTAATTTTGCCGTCATGTTGGTAAAAACAAGAGGAATTGTACTGCATTCTGTGAGATATGGCGACACTTCTTTGATCGTCGAAATGTTCACGGAAATGCAAGGTTGTATGTCTTTCATGGTGCATATCCCTAAGAGTAGGACCAGTAAAATAAAGAAACAGATGTTTCAACCGATGACAATTCTTGATATGGAATGTGATGTGCGGCAATCTTCTCGCTTGCATCATCTGTGTGAGGTGAGACTTGCAGTACCTTATATAAATCTACCATTTGATGCTTATAAATTATCGATGTCCTTTTTCGTTGCAGAGTTTCTTCATTGCACTCTTAGAAATGAGCAACAGAACTTACCACTCTTTCAATATTTAGTAAGCAGTTTCTGCTGGCTTGATGCTAGTATGGACTCATATTCCAACTTTCATCTTGTTTTTTTGATGCGTTTGTCACGCTTCCTTGGCTTTTACCCCAATCTTGAAGGATATATTAACGGTGATTATTTTGATCTTCGTGGTAGTTGCTTTATTGGTGCCCGTCCTTTTCATTCTGATTTCCTTGAACCTGAAGAGGCTTCCAGAATACATATTATGATGAGGATGAATTATGAAACAATGCACCTCTATACAATGTCGCGTGAAGAACGTAACCGTTGCATAGAGGTGATGATGTCATATTATCGTCTTCATATTCCCGACTTTCCTGAAATGAAGTCTCTACCAGTGTTAAGAGAGCTTTTTGGATGACGGGATAATGAATCCAAATGTCTGTTTGTTAGGCTAGCAGAGTCTTAACGATTGTGGATATCATTCTTCCGTCTGCTTTACCTGCGAGTTGTTTGCTGGCCATTCCCATAACTTTACCCATATCTTTCATGGATGTGGCACCAGTCTGATTAATAATCGCCTTTACTGCCTCTTCGATTTCAGCCTCACTCATCTGTTTAGGTAGATAATTCTCGATGACAGCTACTTGAGCCAACTCTTCTTCTGCGAGATCCATTCGGTTTTGCCCTTTGTATACCTCAGCAGTTTCTTTTCCCTGTTTAGCAAGTTTTGCAATAATTTTTAGTGCTGCATCATCTTCCAATGTGTCATTTGCTCCAGGTGCTGTTTTTGCTTCAATAAAAAATTTCTTAATGTTACGGAGTGTTTCAAGACGGACTTTGTCGCGAGCCTTCATTGCCTCCATAATATTATTGCTTATCTGATCATAAAGTGCCATAATTAATCCTTTTTAGTTTACAAACTTTATTGTTCCATTATTGTATTCATTTTTATCGTTAAAGGTTTCTTCCTTTATAGGATCATCCCCTTTTGCACGACTTCGAATGCTATCAAGTACTTCTCTAGTGCGTTTATATGTTGGTGTTGATTCCACTGCGGATATCACATCGTCATTGTCCAAATCCTCTGCTCTGAAGAGGAATATGTGTGGACGTCGTTTGTATTGGGTGTAGTGCCCATCGTTACCATAATAGCGACGGCGACGCTCTTGGCGTTCTGCAGCTTTTTCTTCTTCTTCGGCGATTCGGTTTGCTTCTTCCTGGGTATGTTTCTTTATGTGCATATCCATGCCAGAGACACTTTCTAAACCAAAACCTGTCGCAAGAATCGTCACTTTAACCTTTTTCCCTAGGTCAGGATCTGTTGCTAATCCCCATTTTATCTCGAAACCTTCACCAAATCTTGCCATGAAGTCATTGACATCATTCATCTCCTCCATCATCAAACCACTATTGTTTTGCTTTTCGCTGCAGAAAGATATTGAGAGAAGAATCTTTTTCGAGTTGTATACATCATTGTCGTTGAGTAATGGTGAGTTGAGGGCGTCGTCAATAGCTTTCCTCACACGGCCTTCCCCTTCTCCGTAACCAGTACTCATGATAGCTACACCACCATCCTTTAAAACGGTTTTGACATCGTTGAAGTCAAGATTAATGAGCCCATGTATCGTTATAATTTCGGCAATGCTTTTAGCAGCTATACTCAAGGTGTCATCAGCTCTTCCGAAAGCGTCGAGTACTGTTAATTCCGGGTAAATCTCGCGCAGGCGTTCATTATTAATAACTAATAGGGCATCAACATGTTCGGACATCTTTTCTACACCGTCAAGAGCTTGGTCAATCTTCTTGTCACCTTCAAATCGAAAAGGAATAGTGACAATACCAACAGTCAGGATGCCTAGTTCTTTAGACACTCGTGCGATAACAGGAGCAGCTCCTGTACCAGTTCCTCCACCCATACCTGCTGTAATGAAAGCCATTCTGGTTCCTTCGTTGAGCATTTTCTTCACATCGTCAATACTCTCTTCGGCAGCTTGACGAGCTTTTTCTGGCTTATTCCCTGCACCCAGTCCCTCTTTTCCTAATTGCAGATGGACAGGCACGGGAGAATCGTTTAGGGCTTGATTATCGGTATTGCACAGGACGAATGATACGTCATGAATACCTTCACGGTACATGTGGTTAACTGCGTTACCACCACCACCACCGACCCCGATGACCTTAATAATAGGTTGTACAATCTCGTCACTTCCGAAATCCAGAATATCGAGTTTAACTTTACTTTCTTCCATATCTATATCTGTTTAAAGGTCTTTTCTTAAATTATTCATCTTCAACGATTTTTTTCGAGAATTTCTTAAGTCCATCTAGAGCTTTGTTCAGCAGACTGTTTTTCTTTTGTTGCTTTCGTTTTTCTTTCTCTTCATTTTCTTTTCTTGTAGCTTCTTCTGCCGCAAAACGTTCTGCTTCTTCTGCCGCTTTTCTTTTCTCTTCTTCAATCTTCTGTTTCTCTGCTTCAGTGCGTACTACACCTGGTGCAATATCTGCAGCACTTCTGGGTTTAATGACTTCAGTTCCCATCTCCAAATGATGTTGTTCAAACAGACTATTTCCATTCGGATCAATTTCCCCTCCGGCACAGTTCATATCGCCTTTCGCCAATATTCCCAGAATCGTATTCATCTTACCATCTTTATTGTTTATCTCAGGGTTGCTTGAGTTGATGGTTTGAGTGACGAATTTAGCAATTCTTATTTTCTCAATATGTGTGTGGTTGACAAATGCCATTTCTATATCCTTCATATTAGACCCTCCTCCGGTGAGAATAATTCCACCGAGAAGCTTGTCGTAATAATCAGAACTTTGAATCTGAAACCAGACATTCTCTATAATTTCCTCCAAGCGTCCTTCCACTATCTCAACAAATCTACGGCTCTCCACGTTACGATCTTCATCAATTGATAACATAAGAGTATTGTCGATGTCATTATTGTCTGTGAAAGCTGAAGCATATTTGATTTTCATTCTTTCCGCATCACTCTCTTCCATTTGTAGAGAAGCGATATCCTTTGTGATAGTGTTTCCTCCTAGTGGGATGACTGCTAGATGGCGGAGAATATTCTTATTGAAGACAGACACAGTTGTTGTGTCGGCACCGATGTCAACCAAGGCACATCCAGAGCGTTTTTCAGCTTCGGTAAGGACACTGTCTGCCAGTGCAATAGGTGCCATATACATCTCAGCAACTGTTATTCCTGCAGTTTCAAAACATTTATTTAGATTTTTATATACAGTATTGCGTGCAATAATATTCAGAAAGTTACCTTCCAAATGATTGCATTGTATTCCGACTGGGTCTGTCTGCAGTTGGCTATCCACCTTGTATTCCTGTACCGCTACATCCAGAATTTCCTGCTCTGGATATTTCATATCGCGGTTTGAATCCATAAGATTAATAACCATGTCAGTTGTTACCAAAGTATTTTCGGGTAGCTCTTTGGTGATTATATTTCTAATGCTACGTAGAGACTGTCCACCCACACCAACATACACTTTTGAAATATTTGTTTTAAGTGTTGTGGTCAGTTTCTTAACGATATTCGTAAGGCATTGAGCGGTTTTGTCGATGTTATAAACCACGCCTTTACGTATGAAAGAGGAAGAGTCCTCTTGTGCAAGTGCAAGGACAGATATACTTCCGTCCAGGTTCTTCCTTCCAACTATGCCGGTCACCTTTGATGACCCCAATTCGATAGCTACGATAAATTCCTTTGCTGCCATACTTTATATATTTTGTCTTTTTTTACAGATTATCTGATTTTCAAACTCTAGGCTGATGTACGAATATTTATTCCACCCCACTTGATTTAGACCATATTTGTAGAATTTTCTTAATCGCTCCAACTTCTGTTGGATGTATGTAGGTCGGCCTAAGTATACTACATGTTCGCCTATTCGAGGTATCATCTCAATACTTCCGTCTCGTAGAACGTTTATTTGTTCAATACACTGCTGCCAAAACTTATCTTCGAGAAGATATTTGCCAATATTGGTAAGGTATGTTTTCGAATATCTCTTTGATATAAAACCTGTAGCAATGGCGATGTCTGATATGTATTTTACATTTGGCATGATACCCCCTTGGTCGTCAATATAGTAGTCCTCTCCATTTACACTTTTGATTCTGATCACAGGCATACGCTGTGTAAGTTCGATACATACGTGTCCACCAGGTGTCTTGTAACATTCTGCTGTTTCAACGAAAGGACTCTTTTTGAGAACGTTTTCTATTTCCCTGCTGTCGATTTCATTGATTTGTTTCCCCAGCGGATAGATGTCGTTCTTTTTCAGAATTTGTTTTATTTCATTCACATTGAGGAAACCGTCTTCTGTCTCATCACTAATACTTAGCTCGACACCAGTGCACTTCTTGTTTTCGTCAGGACGGTTGAGTACAGTCACGGCGAAAATCAAATATGCCACTAGAGCAACGGCAGATATGACTAAGAACGTTTTCTTCCAAGTGAATTTCATCTATCTTGCAGTATCTTTGTTATTTCAGGAACGTAATTGTCAAGATCGCCCGCGCCTAATACGATAAGTACGTCGAAGTCGTGATTCTTTACTAAGTCCATAACATCATTCTTGTTACACATGCTCTTTTCTATTCCAGGGCGAAGGTTATCGTAGATGAGTTTTGATGTAACTCCTGGAATAGGCTCTTCACGTGCAGGATATATATCGAGTAGTATCACCTCATCAAGTAAACTTAGACTGTCAGCAAAATCCTTATAGAAGTCGCGTGTTCTAGTATACAGATGTGGTTGGAACATTGCTGTTATTTTTCTGTTTTTATATAACTCTCGTATGCTTTTTGCACTTTCCAAAATCTCCTGTGGGTGATGAGCGTAATCACTCAGAAAGACAATCTTATCATTCTTTATCTTGAAATCGAAACGTCGTTCCACGCCTCCGTATGTACTCATTCCATAATGAATCTCGTCGTCGGTGCATCCGCTTAGTTGTGCCAAAGCCATTGCTGCGATACTGTTGTCTATATTAATAGGTACTGGTTGTCCCAATTTTATATTCGTAATGTTATTTATGGGTGAGATGAAGTCGAAAGATATTTCACCATTATCGATAATAATATTCTCAGCATGGAAGTCACCCTCGTTACGGCTGTATTCATATACTCTAACACCATCCTGAATATCAGCCTTCATCTCAAGATCTTTGTGTATAATGAGAACACCTCCGGGTTGGATTAATGTTGTATAATGACGAAAACTTTCGAGGTAGGCTTCTTTTGTCCCGTATATGTCAAGATGGTCAGGATCGGTAGAGGTGATGACACTCATATATGGGCGTAACCAATGGAATGAACGGTCAAACTCGTCTGCTTCAATAACTACGAACTCACTAGTCTCGCTGAGAATATAATTGGTCCCATAGTTCTTCGATATTCCACCTAAGAATGCATTGCAGTCCAGATGACTTTGGTGTAATATGTGTGCAGTCATAGTTGATGTCGTTGTTTTCCCGTGTGTGCCTGCAACACAAAGCCCCTTGTGTAAACGGGTCAGAGAGCCCAATACCTGTGCTCGCTTTTCTATTTCAAAATTATTCTCACGGAAAAATACTAATTCCTCATGCTCAGTAGGTATCGCAGGAGTATAAACAACAAGTGTCGACTTCGGGTCACGGCAAGCGTGAGGAATTTCGTCAACATTCTCTTCATAATGGATGAGCATACCTTCGCTCTCCAGTCTTTTTGTTAGAGCAGACGGCGTCTTATCATAACCGCCGACAACAAGGCCTTTGGAAATAAAGTAACGTGCAATTGCACTCATGCCAATGCCTCCGGCACCGACGAAATAAACTGATTTTATATCTTTTAGTTCCATATTCACTTTTTTCTTTCTGCGAGTTTTATCACCTCTTTTGCAATAATCTCTGCAGAATCGGGTAAAGCCATTTTAAGAATATTCTTACTAAGGCTTTTCAATTGGTCTGTATCATTGACAGTAGAAATTGCTATTTTAAGCAGATTTTCTACAGCCTCAGAATCTTTTACGTAAAGAGCAGCTTGCTTTTCAACTAGTGCAAGTGCATTTTTTGTCTGATGATCTTCTGCAACATTGGGTGAAGGGACTAAGATTACCGGTTTGCCAAGCAGACAGAATTCAGAAATACTGCCAGCGCCAGCACGGCTGATTACCAAGTCGGCAGCTGCGTATGCCTTTCCCATATCAGAGATGAAGTCGGTAATGTATAACATTGGTAAGTTCTTATTTTTTGCCAATGCCTCCATAATCTCTTTGTTATAGTATTTCCCGGTTTGCCAAATATATTGTACACCAGAAGATTCGACAATGTCTATATTGTTGAGTATGCTTTCATTGATGGTGCGTGCCCCTAAACTACCACCAATGATAAGTATAGTTTTTTTGAGGGGGTCAAGCCCAAAACCTTTAATAGCATCTTCTTTAGATATGTTATTCTCCAATAGATTCTGTCGCACAGGGTTTCCTGTTATGATGATTTTGTCTGCAGGGAAGAAATGTTGCATTCCTTCATATGCTACGCAAATTTTTGCCGCTTTCTTTGCAAGCAGTTTATTTGTTACTCCTGCATAAGAATTCTGTTCTTGAATAAGAATAGGGATATTCATGCTTGCAGCTTCGTTAAGCGTTGGTCCACTGGCATATCCGCCGACTCCTACTGCAGCCATTGGTTGAAAACCGCGTATGATGTTTTTTGCCATACGTTGGCTTTTCCATATCTTAAAAAGTACTATGAAGTTCTTCATTAGATTTTTGCGGTTGAATCCGCATATAGGAAGTCCTTTTATATCATAACCTGCAGCAGGTACCCGTTGCATCTCCATACGTCCTAAAGCTCCGACGAATAATATCTTTACATCAGGCCTAAGCAGTTTAATAGCATTTGCAATAGATACGGCAGGAAATATATGACCTCCTGTTCCACCACCACTGATGATTATTCTTAATTCCTCATTCATAATACTTTTTGTTTATTTCCGCAAAAGTAATTAAAATATTTCTTATTTTATCAAGTTGTTACATATTTTATTCACTATAGTATTCCGTTGACTCATTCTTTACTTCGTCCGGATTCTCTATATCTTTCCTCTTGGCATATCGACTCACGCTCAGTATGGCACCAATATATGCACAATTGATAAGCGTGGATGTTCCACCTTTGCTTATTAGCGGTAGAGGTTGTCCCGTCACAGGGGCCCATCCTACAGCCACGAGCATATTAAATAGTGCTTGGGAAACTAATAATAGGGCTAGTCCCATGATCAACATGGCTGGGAAATTACGCTCGCAACGGCTGGCTATACGAGCAGTTCGGAATAGTAATACAATGTACAAGAATACAACAGCCAATCCACCCTCTAGTCCCATTTCTTCGATTATGATTGAAAAAATGAAATCGGAGAAAGCCTGTGACAGGAAGTCACGTTCTTCCGAATTTCCCGGTCCCTTTCCGATGAAGTTGCACGAAGCTATAGCAATATTCGCATGAGCTATCTGCGCATCCTTGTCGAGGTCATATTCTTTGGGTGTTGGTTCTTTATCGCTGGTAAACTTATGGATACGTGCTTTCCATGTGTCCATACGATGGAATACCTTTACCAACGTGGTTTTTTTCTTTGTTGGTTGTTCTATCTGTTCTGTTAATTGACCTTTCTTGTCTAACTTTGTGTCGTCTCCAGTGAGCATAATCACTCCAATAAACAAACCTGCTACCAGCATTATTATTCCTAGAAGTTTGCCTAACTGGATCAATGGTACCCTGCCAATAAACATCATCAATAGAATGACGAAACCTAGCAGTACTGCTGTTGAGAAGTTTTCTAGCAAGATCAATGCTATGATAAAAAATGATATGCCTAGAATCCAGCCGAAAGCTCGTTTGTCAGCACCATGTTCTGTCTGCATTGCACTCAGAATCTGTGCTGTTATTAGTATCATTGTCCCTTTTGCTATTTCTGATGGCTGAAACTGAACCCCCAGAAAACTCACCCATCTTTGTGCTCCGTTAGTACTCTGTCCTGCCACAAGCACCCATACTAGTGTGACAAAAGATACGATTAACAGGAAAGGCGTGACGAGTTTGAAATAACGACATGGGATATTGTGAACCACGATAACGATGAAGGTACCGAAGAACAACATCAGGCAATGAAAGACGATAGGCGCAGCAAAACTACCATTCTTGTAGGTAAGTTCGCTTGAAGCACTGAATACCTCCACGATGCTTATCATACATAGGAAGAAGAACACCATCCAGATGACCTTATCACCTTTGAATATGTTATTAATCTTTTTACTCATCGTTCTATATTAAGCGATTCTATAAGTTTCTTACAAGGTTTTTAAATTGTTCCCCGCGATCTTCCATATTTTTAAAAAGATCGAAGCTGGCACAGCATGGGCTAAGCAGCACTGTGTCTCCCGGTTTTGCCATTTCGTAGCATGCGTTTACACAATCTTTCATACTGTGTGTGTCCTGTACCGGTATTCCCATACCATCAAAGAAATTGTGAAGCTTTGTATTGTCTGCACCTAAATAGACAAGTCCTACGCATTTCTTTTTTACGAGCTCTTTGATGGCGTTGTAGTCATTTCCTTTGTCTTTACCTCCAAGTATAAGGATTACAGGCGTTTTCATACTTTCCAGAGCGTACCAACATGCATCAACATTTGTTGCTTTCGAATCATTTATATACTCTACGCCACGTACTTTAGTAACCTTCTCCAGACGATGCTCCACACCGGGGAAGTCACTAAGGCTTTTTCGTATGATATCTTTTTTGATACCGGCAAGATCTGCAGAGATACCAGCAGCAAGTGAATTGTATATGTTGTGTTTACCTGTGAGGCTCAACTCTTCCTGCTCCATATTAAATGGAGTTGGTATCTCTATTTTATATTGTCCTTCTTCTATGTAACCAATGGCACCTTTTTCTTTAATCTCCGAGAATGGGCACATTCGTGCTTTAATACCGTATTTGTTCAATTCCTGTTTGATAATTGGATCATCATTCCAGTAGATGAAGGCATCATCAGCTGTCTGATTCTGTAGAATTCTCATCTTTGAATCTACATAGTTCTGCATACAGTTGTCATATCGATCCAGATGGTCCGGAGTGATATTAAGCAGAATGGCGATATTTGCACGGAATTTATACATATTGTCCAACTGGAATGAACTCAGTTCGATAATGTAATAATCATGTGGATCTTCTGCAACTTGCAGAGCCAGGCTTTTGCCAATGTTCCCAGCTAGTCCGACATCATAACCGGCAGTTTTGAAGATATGATAGATAAGTGATGTGGTAGTCGTCTTACCGTTACTTCCTGTGATACATATCATCTTTGATTTTGTATAACGTCCGGCAAATTCTATTTCACTAATGATAGGAATCTGTTTATCCTTTATTTTGATAATCATCAGTGCACTTTCCGGAATGCCGGGGCTCTTAATTATTTCATCTGCATTAAGTATCTTTTCTTCTGTATGCTGACCTTCTTCCCATTCTACATTGTGGTCATCCATCAACTTTTTATAGTTGTCTTTGATAGCCGACATGTCGGAAACGAATACGTCGAACCCTTCTCTTTTTGCTAGAACGGAAGCTCCTGCTCCGCTCTCGCCAGCTCCCAATATTACAATTCTTTTCATTGGTATATCTTTTATCTTATTTTCAATGTTATGATTGTCAGTGCCGCCAAAATTATTGTTATGATCCAGAAACGCACTGTTATTTTTGCTTCGTGGTATACACCGTTAGGACGTTTCCATATATAACGACAATCTGGGTCCAGCTGCGACTGTTGTGTGCGGAAATGATCATGTATTGGTGTACGTTTGAAAATCCTCTGTTTAATACCTTTATGTTTACCTAATTTATACCATTCCACTTGTATAATTACACTTAGACTTTCAACAAGGAATATACCACATAATATTGGCACAAGAAGTTCCTTATGGATAATGATTGCGCATACGGCAATAATTCCTCCTATGGTTAGTGAGCCGGTATCGCCCATAAATACCTGTGCGGGATAAGCGTTATACCATAAGAATCCTATCAGCGCCCCTACGAATGCACAGATGAAAACTACTAATTCCTGTGATCCGGGAATATACATGATATTAAGATATGCAGCATATTCTATGTGGCTAGATACATAGGCAAGGATTCCTAACGCAACTCCAATGATGGCCGAATTACCCGCCGCCATGCCGTCCATGCCGTCATTCAGGTTGGCACCGTTTGATACTGCGGTGACCACTAATATTGTAATCACCACAAAGAGAATCCATCCTGCAGCATCCTTATATTTGCCACAGAAGCTCATCATATCCGAGTAGTCCAGATTGTTATTTTTAACAAAAGGAATGGTGGTCTTTGTTGATTTCGATAGATTTTTCTCGTGAGTAACTACAATCTCTTGTCCATGCTTCTCGAAAGAAACATTTTCTCGAACCATTGCATCTGGACTAAGATAGAGAGTAAGTCCCACAATTAACCCCAGTCCAATCTGTCCAATAATCTTAAATTTACCGTGTAATCCCTCTTTGTCTTTCTTGAATATCTTGATGTAATCATCGAGAAAACCGAGAATGCCGAGCCACACTGTTGTTATGATCATCAGAATGAGATAGATATTTCTTATTCGTCCTAATAGCAGGCAGGGAATAAGGATAGCTACGATGATAATAATGCCACCCATTGACGGAACACCTTTTTTCTGAACACCGAACGGATCAATTTTAGAGTCCCTCTGAGTTTCACTTATCTGCTTGCGATTTAGTAGTTTAATAAATCTCTCGCCAAGCCATGCCGATATCGTCAATGAAAGGATGAGGGCAAGTAATGCACGGAATGAGATATATGCCCACATATGTGAGCCGGGTATACCGAACTGCTCGAAAAAACGGAATATATAGTAAAGCATAAGTTGTCTAGTTTAATATTATTGTTCTTGCTCCTTGAAGATATTGCTGATTATTTCTTTGTCATCGAAGTGATGTTTTACTCCTTTGACATCCTGATAATCCTCATGTCCTTTTCCTGCTACGAGTATGATATCTCCCTTTTGGGCTATCATACAAGCTGTGCGTATAGCTTCTTTGCGGTCGACGATGCTTATTACTTTTTTCATCTGCTTTGAATCGAGACCGGCCAACATGTCGTTGATGATATCCTGCGGTTCCTCAAAACGAGGATTATCACTAGTGATGATAACCTTGTCACTCTGTTTAACAGCTTCTTGAGCCATCAGTGGTCGTTTCCCTTTATCACGATTTCCTCCGGCACCGCATACTGTGATGATATGCCCTTTCCCGTCTACAACCTCATTGAGGGTGACTAGAACATTCTCAAGTGCATCAGGCGTATGAGCGTAATCTACCACGGCAGTATATCCTTCAGGAGAGTGCAATGGTTGTAGACGTCCGTTTACGCTTTGCATTGTGCTTAATTCAAGTAATATATTTTCTGGTTTTTGACCAAGCATAACTGATGCTCCATAAACAGCTAATAGGTTGCTGACATTGAATTTACCAATAAATTGTACGCCTACTTCATGTCCGTTGATTTCGAGATACATACCTGCGAGATGGCATTCGAGAATCTTGGCTTTATAGTCGGCTAATGTTCTTATTGAGTAAGTCTTCACTGTCGCTTTTGTGTTTTGTACCATTACCATGCCGTTTTTGTCATCGGCGTTAGTGATAGCGAAGGCGTTCTTTGATAATCCATCGAAAAAAGCTTTCTTGGCATCACGATAGTTCTCAAAAGTTTTGTGGTAATCCAGATGGTCACGCGTCAAGTTGGTGAATATACCTCCCACGAATTTTAGACCGCCGATACGTTTCTGGGCAATGGCATGTGAACTGCATTCCATGAATGCATATTCGCATCCTTCAGCTACCATTCTTCCTAACAATTCATTCAGTTCTATAGGGTCTGGTGTAGTGTGGTCTGTAGGAATGGCTTCTCCATCAATATAGTTGCAGACCGTAGAAAGAAGTCCGCATTTAAATCCGAATTTACGGAACATATTATATAATAATGTAGCGATAGTTGTCTTCCCATTTGTGCCAGTCACACCTACAAGTTTTAATTTCGATGTTGGATCTCCATAAAATAAGGTAGCTACTTTACCTACAGCATCTTCTGTTGATTTAACACAGATATAAGTAACCCCATCTTTTTTAACTTCAGGGATTTCCTCACATAAAACAGCTACGGCACCAAGTCCTTCGGCTTTTTCAATAAATGTATGGCCGTCAACCTGAGTACCTTTTATTGCTACAAACAAATGCCCGGGTTTGATTCGCCTTGAATCAATGTTTACTCCGGTGATGTCAACCTCTGTATTACCTTCAATAAACAGGGGTTTAACGTTCTTGAGCAATTTTTCTAGTTCCATAATATATTGTTTTGTTGTTTATTCTTTTTGATTTCATTTCAGCTCCAGATGGCATCTACATCCTTTCATAATCACTTTTCCTGCAGGATAACTTTGTGAGACCACTTTGCCGCGTCCGTTGAGAGTGACTTTTAATCCACGGCTCTCCAAAATATATACAGCATCGCGTGCTCCCATTCCCGTTACGTCGGGTGCAATGTTCGATTTCGTCTGCTGTTGTTGTAGAATTACGGAGTTGTTGTTGCGGACTGTTTTTCCCCATATAGGATTTCCGTTTGCGTAGGAGCCTCCCCAACTTGTATTTGTTTTGATGCCAAGGTTGCTCAGTACATAGTCGGCAGCCAGAATATTACCATTCTTCACATCAGGGACAAGTATTGAAATAGAGTCTCGTGCATCAACTACATTGCGTTTCAGATTGCGTGCCATGACACCTTCAGCGATTACATGGAACACGGCACCACTCATCGTTCCGCCTGAAGCTGGGAGTCCTGTCTTCTGAATACAGACAATACAGCTGTACTTAGGATTGTCGGCAGGAAAGTAACCAGCAAAACTCAGCAGATAATTCACCTCGCCCGATTTGTATCCATTCTTTCCTGCTATTTGTGCAGTACCCGTCTTTCCTGCTACTTTGAATGCTTTAGAGCCGGCTTTTGCCCCGAGACCTTCACTTACCACCTCTTCTAGAATACGTTGAATCTCGCGCAATGTCTTTTCTTTACAAATCTGTGGTTTAATTACTTCAACAGGGAAGTCTGTAATAACTTCATCCCCTTTTATAACCTTATTGACAAATCTTGGACGTACCATTTTGCCGTTATTTGCTATAGCATTGTAAAATGCCAGTGTTGAGATCGGTGGAATCTGTGTTTCGTAGCCGATGCTCATCCAGGGAAGTGCCGTTTTACTCCAGTTTGTATATTCTCCCCGTTTGTTCTTTTGGGGGAACCGGATTCTTGGTTTTGTAGAACCTATAAAAGGAGTTTTAAGATCACTAGCTAATCCTGTTCGATAGATGCCCTCGACAAATTTCTCTGGATTCTTTCCATAATGATCATCAATGATACGACTTACTCCGATGTTTGAACTGACTTTCAAAGTCTTTGGAAGAGTTATAACTTGATAACCACCGCGTCTCCAGTTATGGTCTTTCATTAGTCTACCATGCATCGGCCACACACCACCACCCGTATCAACAGTGTACATGGTGTCTACCACTCCGTCATCCAGAGCTACCATTATTGATGCTGTTTTAAATACAGATCCTGGTTCCATAAGGTCGCTCACCGCATTATTTTTGATTTCACGGTATTCGCCGTCCTTACATTTTGTCATGTTGACAATAGCTTTCACGTCTCCGGTTTGTACTTCCATCAATATGGCTACACCCACGTTTCCGTTAATTTCCTTCAATTCGTCGAGAAGTGCTCTTTCGGCCAAGTCCTGCATGCTTACGTCAATTGTCGTTACGATATCGGCACCGTCTACAGGGGGCTTGTCCACGATACTCAGGAACCTATTCATGATTTTTCTACGTCTTGACAGTCCGCTGCAACCGCGTAGTATCTTATTATATGAAAGTTCTAGTCCGCATCTGGCAGAGTCTATTTCTCCGTACATGTCCCCCACGGTACGTTGCGCCAGTGTTCCGAATGGTCGTTTGCGTGAGTTGAATATTTCCGAATGGAATCCTCCCTTATATGCAGGCAAATTAAGTAGAGGAAGTTTTCTAACCTCAGTATATGTATTGTAGTCAATACGTCTTGGCCAGATTGGCCAATTCTTATTGTATTGTCTCTGCCCTTCACAGAGATCTCTTTTGAAATCTGCTATTGACTTTTCTGGAAATATCTTGTTCAATCCGATACATATTGAGTCTACTTTGCTCTTCCATATCGAGTCTTTTTTTATACCCCCTACATTAAAGTCCATGTAAATCTTGTATTCAGGAATAGAACTGGCCATCAACTGTCCGTCGCAACTTAGAATGTTTCCTCTGACAGGTTTAATGTTGACACTATCTTTCCTTAGCCTGTCAGCGACCTGCATCCAATAGCTCTTTTTTGCCGTCATGATATAGAAAGCTTTGCCAATAGTCGCCACACCCAATATCGACATCACGATTGCGATCGCAAAGTATCGGGGCATTATCTTATGATTGTCGAAATAGTTCATTCTTCGGGTATGTTAATAATAAATGGTGGTTGGTCGGCTATATGAAGAGTGCTGTCCTGATTGGTTCGCAGAATTTCCAGCACATGGCTTTCTCTACATTTTTCTGTTAAGTCGCTCGAACTTGACAAGGCCTTGTATTTTGAATCCCGCAGTTCCTTGGTCAGTTTGTCTATCTCAATAAGTTCTTTTTGGCTGCAATACCTGTTACCTATATATATAATAGTGATTCCTACGATCAGGACGATGACCCATATCTGACGTCGAATAACCTGAGCATTCAGAATGTCACCACCGAGGATTTCTCTAAGGGTGATATTTTGTTGTCGAGATTCATCGTCTGATGCAAGAGCTTTAATCGACTCCAGAGTATTTTTAACTTCTTTCTCTTCTGATATTTTAATCTCTTCGTCTGTCATCTTTCTTTTCGGCTATTCTCAGTTTTGCACTTCGGCTACGTGGGTTGCGTTGCAACTCATCATCACCGGGAGTGATAATTTTATTATTGACCAAAGTAAGTGGGCTGTTCACATTGCCAAAGAAGTCCTTATCTGTCTTTCCTTCGGCATTGCCAGTCTTCATGATGTTCTTTACGATTCTATCTTCCAGGGACTGATAAGTAATAACGACCAAACGTCCTTTTTCGTCCATCACTTCTATGGCTGCATTCAACATCTCTTTGAGTGCATCCATCTCATGATTTACTTCGATGCGCAGAGCTTGAAACAATTTTGCCATTTCTTTCTTTTCCCTCTCTCGGATGAATAGTTTCTCTACAGCTTGCATAAATTCGGATGTAGTACTAATTGGTTTAATAGCTCTCGCTGCCGATAGGGCAGCAGCTATCCGTCGGGAGTTCTTCAGCTCACCGTAGCAATAGAATATGTCTGCGAGTTTCTCTTCGCTGTAACTGTTGATAATATCCGCAGCATTTTTACCAGCCCGTTTGTTCATTCTCATATCAAGGGGGGCGTCAAATCTGAAAGAGAAACCTCTTGCTTCATCATCGAAATGGTGACTTGATACGCCAAGATCAGCCAGCAGCCCATCGATATGGTCCACTTTATAGTAGCTCATCCAGTTCTTCAGATACCTGAAGTTACTTCTTACGAATGTGAATCGGTTGTCGTCAACGATGTTTCTCTCGGCGTCGGCGTCCTGGTCAAAGCTATACAAATGCCCTTTCTCGGATAGATGTTTTAATATTTCACGACTGTGGCCGCCACCTCCAAAGGTGACATCCACATAGATTCCGTCAGGCTTAATGTTAAGCCCGTCAATACTCTCCCTTAAGAGTACTGGCACGTGATATGAAGGCACTGTAACAGTCATTGTTCTTTGTTGTCAGTCATTATGTTTTCCAAAGCCTCGCCAAACTGTTTTGGTTCCATAAAAGGTTGCTCAGTTTCGTTCAAGCTCCAAATTTCTATTGTATCGCCCATACCGATAAATTTCACATCTTGTACGATGTTGGTCATTTTGAGATATCGTTTTGGAATGAGGAATCGGCCATTGCCATCTAGAGTTATAGTTTCAACATCCGAAACGAACTGTCTGAATATTTGCTGGTGGGTAGCGTTCCATCTGTTAAGTCTAGAACGTAGTATATCCATTTGTTCATTCCATATGTTTTCGGGATAGAGCACAAGACATGATTGGAAAACATCTTTCCTCATCACCATCTTTTCCAAGCCTGCACTTTGCAGAACTTTACGAAAAGTGGCTGGTAGAAAAACTCTTCCTTTCGAGTCTGTCTTTGCTTCAATATTCCCTAAAAACCTCATACGTACATCTTTATAAAGAATTTCGGGTCAAAGGTACATATTTTCCTCCACAATTCGCCACAATTCGCCACAATTTTTTTTCTATTTTATTAATTTCTTTTATTAGTACTTTTGATATGTTCTTCTTTGTGTTTGTAATCCACTGATTATTAGCATGATATGACCTTTGTTTTATTCATTTTGAAGGTGGCAGACGTTATGTTGCTAAGGTGTCGCCTTAATGAATTTTATTGTATCCAGAATTACCGGTCAATTATATGATAAGAGCCAAATCGAAAATAATGATTATGTGGAAATATGCATATCGCTTTCTGCTAAATGAAATAAGAGGGTGCATCGAACGAACAAAAATTCATATTTTAGACTTTTTTTTAAGAAAAAACAATGAAATTTAAAAAAGTTACGCTATTTTTGCAGTTCGTTAGTATTAACAAGATGAGTAGTGTTACGGAGAAAACGATCGACATCGATGAATTAATTAGAAGCAAGATGGGGCACAAAGTTAAGTATGTGCCAAGTTTTGTGATTAATTGGTTGAAGCATGTCGTGCATCAAGATGAGGTTAATAAATTTCTGTGGGAAAGCAGGCATAAAGTTGGCGTTGATTGGCTTGAAGAATGTGTACATTATCTTGATATGACACTAATAATTGAAGATGAGGAGGATCTTCCCAACAAAGATGATGGTCATCTTTATACTTTTGTGAGCAATCATCCTCTTGGTGGAGAAGATGGTGTGGCTCTTGGTGCAATACTTGGTCGTCATTACGAAGGAAAAGTGAAATATCTTGTCAATGACTTACTAATGAACTTGCCGGGGTTGGCTCCTCTCTGTATTCCTGTTAATAAAACTGGAACTCAGGCAAAACAGTTCCCGGCAGTGGTAGAGGCTTGTTTTAAAAGTGATAATCATATTATCATGTTCCCTGCCGGACTTTGTTCACGTCGTCAGAATGGCATAATTCGTGATCTGCCATGGAAGAAAACATTTATAACAAAAAGCGTGGAAACACATCGTGATGTAATTCCTATTCATTTTAGTGGACATAATTCTAACTTCTTTTATAATCTCGCTAATGCCGGTAAGATTCTAGGATTAAAAATGAATATTGCCATGTTATATCTTGTTGACGAAATGTATAAAAACGTACACAAAGAATTTCGTATAACGATAGGTAAGCCGATACCTTGGCAAAAATTCGACAAGAGTAAGACACCGATGGAATGGGCTAAATATGTTCAGAACCAAGTATACGATCTAAAAAAATAAAGGAAAATAACATCAAAGATATGAAAGATATTGTCGCACCGGTAAGTAAAGAACTTTTGAAAAGTGAACTTACATCAGATAAACAACTGCGAATGACAAACAAAAGTCATAATGAAATTTACATTGTGACTCAGCATAATGCACCAAATGTATTAATAGAGATTGGTCGTTTACGTGAAATCGCATTTCGCGCTGCCGGTGGTGGCACGGGTCAAGAGGTTGACCTAGATGAATTTGATACGATGGAAAACTGCTATAAACAGCTTGTCGTATGGAATCCAGAGTCGGAAGAGATCGTCGGTGGCTATCGATACATACTTGGTACGGACGTCAATATCGATGAGAATGGTCAGCCGATACTCGCAACGGGTCATATGTTTCATTTTTCTGATAAATTCATGAAAGAATATATGCCTCAGACCATTGAACTCGGACGTTCTTTTGTATCACTTGAATATCAGAACACACGTCAGAACTCCAAAAGTCTTTTCGCTCTTGATAATCTTTGGGACGGCTTGGGTGCGTTGACGGTGATCATGCCAAACGTTAAATATTTCTTTGGCAAGATGACGATGTATCCTTCGTATGTACGTAAGGGTCGTGATATGATTCTTTATTTCCTTCAGAAGCATTTCGGTGACAAAGAAAACCTGATTATTCCGATGAAACCGCTTAAAATTGAGACTGATCCAGATGAACTTATGGAGCTCTTCTGTGAGAAATCGTTTAAAGATGATTATCGTATTTTAAACCGTGAGGTCAGGTTGCTTGGTTATAATATTCCTCCACTTGTAAATGCTTACATGGGATTAAGCCCTACGATGAAAATGTTTGGTACTGCTATCAACTATGGATTTGGTGATGTTGAAGAAACAGGTATTCTCATTGCAGTCGACGAAATATTAGAAGATAAGCGAATCCGTCATATTGACACTTTTATTGAGGAACATCCCGAGGCTCTTAAAATTACATCAGGTGCTAATAAAGTGATATATAAGGAGAACGAATAATCTTTCTTTCTCCTTTTTAGACGATAGGCAGGCTCATTCCATTTATCTTCTGATAGACATCAAGTGCATATATATCAGTCATCCCGCTGATATAATCAATTACAGCCATCATGCGCGTTTCTAAGCAAGGGTCTTCAATGTCGTATTGGCTGCTAACCCTTTTGATGAGTTGTTGGGAGTAAAACCGTTCAGGATGATCCACTGCGTCAATCATCTGCTCCATCAATGTCGTCATTATTTTATATCCAGCCAATTCTATGTCCACCACAGGTTTGCTGCGGTATATCTTTTCCATTGATGTCGATGCACATATTTTGTAAGCATTTCTTTGTGATGTCGATATGTTGTCAATAATGCTACCATTAAAGGTTCCATTAAGAATTTTCTCCTCATTCTCAATAAAGGTAGTGACGCATTCGTTGACAAGTCGTCCGATGACACAAGAACGCAGATAAACTACTTTCTCATTATTGTCAGTGACTCCCTCCTCGTCGATTCGTCTGTGTATGTTTTCCTGTTCTGATTTGTCAAAGAAAGCCATCAATAGCGATGATGTTTCTTCGAAAGTAAGTAGTCTTAACTTATGAGCATCTTCAATATCCATGATTTCATAGCAGATATCGTCAGCTGCTTCCACTAAATATACCAACGGATGACGCACATAACGAGGAGGATCGTCCTCTTTTGATAGTCTTATGATTTCCAACTTCTTCGCAATTTTCTCATAAATCTCCCGTTCACTATCAAAGAAACCGAATTTTCCATGACTGCCAGCCTGCGACGATGCAAAAGGGTATTTCACCATTGACGCCAGACATGAATAAGTCATGACAAATCCACCCGGTCTCCGGCCTTTGAAACGATGAGTTAACAATCTGAAAGCATTTGCATTACCCTCAAAGTGGGTTATATCATCCCAGAATATATCTGAAACCTTTGATTTCATTTGGGTACCTGCCCCTTCGGTAAAGAACGTTTGTAGGGCCTTCTCGCCAGCATGGCCAAAAGGCGGGTTGCCCAGGTCATGGGCAAGACAAGCCGCTGATACTATGGAACTCCAACTT
>OBMA010000035.1_pt1 | contig 52470 bp, 49 predicted proteins | sample 1539141 | NCBI WGS metagenome assembly OBMA01 (sample SAMEA3991484, study PRJEB22521) | metagenome | biome: anthropogenic terrestrial biome; feature: sewage plant; material: raw primary sludge | place: Sweden | collected 2012-09-26
AACAAAAGATTTATCGACTAAATATATATAGTGGAATGAAAGTATCTGAGATTTCCAAGACATTAGACATGAATTATAAAAGTGTAGAACATCGTCTTGGTTCTGCACGTAAGGAGGTTCGGGAGTATATACGAAAGGCTTTGGCCTAATGTGAACATCGTTTATATATATGTACATTAAAAAAAGAGGTCTTTTTAAGACCTCTTTTCTTTTTATGTAAAAATATGATTTACTCTTGTGGGATATTCTTAAGTATTTCCAAAAGGTGATCCCAAACCATTTGAACAGTAGGGATGAACAAACATTCATCTGGAGTGTGCACATTGCGTAGGGTAGGACCAAAACTAACCATATCCAGATTAGGATACTTCTCAGAGAATAGTCCACATTCCAATCCTGCGTGAATACCTTTAACTACAGGATCTTTTCCGAATAGTTTTCTGTATGCTTCAACAGTGATTTTAATAAGTTTGCTTTCTGAATTCATTTTCCATGCTGGATAACCGTCATTTTGTTCAACGTTGGCTCCTGCAAGTTCGAATGCAGCCTTTACAGTGTTTGCCATGTTACGAAGATTGCTCATTACGTTACTTCTCTGGCTAGAAACTATAATAATCTTATTCTCTTCGCTCTGCACGCTGGCTACGTTGCTTGATGTCTCAACCATATAAGCGATAGCTTCGTCTTGGCAGTTTGTAAGAGGACCATTGTCCAAAGCCTGTAAAGACAGAATAACATTGCGTGTAGAATCCTTTGGCAAAGCATCTTGTGCGTTAGTGCTGTGCATATCCCAAGCCATTGTCGGGTCTGTTACATGGAACTCGTCTTCTACGTCTGCTGCGAATATATTCCAATCAGACATAACCTCTTCTTTCTTCTCTGTAGGAACAGCGAATATTATTTTTCCATCGCGAGGTATAGCATTATGCATTTTTCCAGAGTTCCATTGTGCAAGACGGATATCAATCTTGTCCTGTTCCATATATAAGAAGCGTGCCATAATCTTTATAGCGTTTGCTCTCTTCTTGTTTATATCATCACCAGAGTGACCGCCGTTTAATCCTTTTAAAGAACCTTCCATAAAGAAGTAGTTTGCTGGAGCTTTCTCGCGCTTGAATGTAAATGTTGCTGTGGTATTAATACCTCCTGCACAACTTACGAATATCTGTCCCTCGTCTTCAGAGTCAAGGTTTATAAGATATTTACCGCTCATGAAATCAGACTTCATACCGAATGCTCCTGTAAGTCCGGTTTCTTCATCTCGTGTGAATACACATTCTATAGGGCCATGTTCAATATCTTCACTGGCGAGAATAGCCAACTCTATAGCATCTCCGATACCGTCGTCGGCACCAAGAGTCGTACCCTTTGCGTGCATCCATTCTCCGTCAACATATGTCTGTATGGCATCCTTGTGGAAATCAAAGTCCACGTCAACAAGTTTATCACATACCATATCCATGTGGCTTTGTAATATTGTTGTAGCACGGTTTTCAAATCCCTTTGTTGCAGGTTTATGTATAAGAACATTACCTGTTTCGTCAACTTTTGTCTCAAGATTATGGTCTTTACCAAACTTCTTAAGATACTCAATCATCATGTCCTCGTGCTTTGAAGGACGTGGAATCTTATTAATTTCCGCAAACTGCTCAAATACATGAGCTGGTTTTAATTCTGAATTACTCATTTTTTATATCTTTTTATTTTGTTTTATTTTGTCCTTTTATTGTTTTATGTTACCTTTGCCACTGTTTAGTGTAAAAGAATCACTGCAAAAGTAATAAAAATGGTAGAAACATTATTATTGAGCGTGTTAATAATTGCTATCTGTGTTGCATTATTATGCGTGAAAATCATTCTTCGTAAGAATGGGCAGTTCTCTTCTCAGCATATCCATGATAATCCTGGATTGAGGAAGAAGGGTATACACTGTGTTATAGATCAGGACAAAGAGGCTCGTCAAGCAGGAAAAGCTTATTGATTTGCTAATATGTACTGTAATATATTGATTCAAAAAGTTAAAAGTTAAATAAAAATGAACAAGAAAAACATTTTCAAGACCATGGCAGTTGTAGCTATAGCTACGATGGCTATGACTAGTTGCGACCAGTCTGCTCCAAAGCTGGACTCTAAATCTGATGCCGCTCAGTCAAACCCAACAAAACTAAAAATAGCTTATGTTGAAGTTGACAGTATTATGAGTCAATATAAGTTCTGCAAGGACTATTCATTGATTCTACAGAAGAAGGGTCAGAATATACAGAGTACTCTTGCCGCAAAGCAACAGCAACTACAGGCTGCAGCCGCTAATTTTCAGCAGAAAGTTCAGCAGAATGCATACACTCGTGAACAGGCTGAGGCTATCAATGCAGGTTTGCAGAGACAGAATGCGGATTTACAGACTTTGAATCAGCGCTTGAGCAATGAGTTCCAGACTGAGACAAATAAATATAATAATTCTCTTCGTGACAGTATACAGAATTTCCTTAAGGTTTATAACAAGGATAAGAAGTATACTTTGATTTTGAGCAAGGCTGGTGATAACCTCCTTTATGCAGATAAGACTTACGATATAACAAATGAAGTTATTGCAGGTCTTAATAAGTCTTACAAGCCTTCTGCAAAGATGGCTGCTGCTACAGAGAAAAAATAATTATATCATTATTTATACTATAAAAGGTTGGAAGAATTTCTTCCAACCTTTTTTAATTTATTCGTTTTGTCCCTTATTATTCCAGTTTGCTATTTTGCATAATTTTGGGGCATATTTCATTCAAATCACATTTATCACATAGAGGTTTAAGGCTCTTACATGTGTATCTGCCATGTAGAAGTAGCCAATGATGAGCATTTGTCACTTCATTCTCAGGTATGTATTTCAGTAGTGCGCATTCAACTTTAAATGGGGTGTTCGCGTCGGCAGGAACAAGGCCCAATCTGTGACTTACTCTGTATACATGTGTGTCAACGGCAAGAGTAGGCTTGCCGTACCACACAGCTTGAATTACATTTGCTGTTTTTCTGCCAACTCCAGGAAGTTTGGTTAAATCATTTGTGTTGTCAGGCACATTTCCGCCAAAGTCACGAATCAACATTTTCGACATTTCCGAAAGGTGATTTGCTTTTGCATTTGGATAACTAACGCTTTTAACTAATTCAAAGATGTCTTCAACATCAGCCTTTGCCATTTCATTTGCAGTGGGGTAGTGTTTAAACAAATTTGGAGTAACCATGTTTATGCGTTTGTCGGTACATTGCGCGCTAAGTAAAGTTGCAACAAGTAATTGAAATGCACTTCCGAAATCAAGTTCGGTAGTTACATTTCCCATTTCCTTGTTGAAGTAATCTAGAATATAGTTGAATCTTTCTTTTCTTGTCATGTTGCAAAAATACAAAAAAATAGTATCTTTGCAACAGAATAATCAAATTAATAAACTATGGATGCTAAAAGAATATTGAAATTCCTAAGTGAAGTTTCCAAAAATAATAATCGTGACTGGTTTCATGATCATAAGGATGAATATGATAGTTGCAAGGCTGAATTTGAGGCTGGTGTGACGAAGGCAATAGCTGCTATATCGAAGTTTGATCCTTCTATTTCACATATTACAGCCAAGGATGCATGTTTTCGTTTTTATAGAGATGTTCGTTTCAGAGAGGACAAGCGACCCTACAAAGATCATTTTGGTGCATATATAGGTGCTCATGGTAAAAAATCACTTCATGCAGGATATTATATACATCTGCAACCTGGAGCATGTATTGTTTCAGCTGGCGCTTATTGGTTGCCTACAAATATCCTTACGTCTTGTAGAAATGAGATAATGGGTAATATTGACGAATGGCGCAAGTGTGTTAATAATGGCAAGTTTATTAATCTATTTGGTTATCCTAACGAGGGCGATTGGGAAAAGCATAGTGGAAAAGGATTTGGACTTACACATCTTAAAACGTCGCCAAAAGGATTTCCTCGTGATTATGAGTTTATTGAGTATCTAAAAATGAAAGATTATGCTTGCTGGAAATATGTAGCCGATGATTATTACGAAGGTGATGGCTGGCTAGAAAACATGGTCGATATTTTCAAGACAGCCAAACCAATGATGGATTTTACGAATAATATTATTGATGATTACGAATAAATTCCTCAGCCCTTCTTAAATCGTCTGGGGTATCTATGCCAACTGTTTCGGCGTCTGTGAGTCCCACTTTTATCTTGTATCCGTTCTGCAGCCAGCGTAATTGCTCCAGACTTTCTGCAAGTTCCAATTCTGATTGTGGTAGTTTAGTTATTTCATTTAGCACGTTTGCTCTGTATGCATATATGCCAAGATGTTTTAAAAATGTATGTTTTTTTAGCCATTCATTTTTCTCAACACCACGTATGAATGGTATTATGCTACGACTGAAATACATTGCATACCCATTATTGTCGATAACTATTTTAGGTGAATTTGGGTTTTCCACTGCTTCAATGCTCTCAAAAGGTTTACCCAGTGTTGCTATTTGTGTAATTTTATTGTTAAAGCATTTACATAGAGTTTCTATTTGGGATTTCTGTATGAAAGGCTCGTCTCCCTGTATGTTTACAACTACATCAAAATTGCCACCTATTTTTTGGAGAGCTTCCTCTATTCTGTCTGTACCGCTGTGATGTTCAGTTGATGTCATCACAGCTTTTCCTCCAAACTCTTTTACCTTATTATATATTCTTTCGTCATCAGTCGCAACATATACGGCGTCAAGAACTTTTGAAGCCTGCTCATATACGTGTTGTATTACTGGCTTGCCTGCCAAAAGGGCAAGTGGCTTGCCCGGAAAACGTGTGGAAGCGTATCGGGCAGGGATTAATCCTATAAATTTCATCTTCCTTTTTTGTTATTTGTTGCTGCAAAATTAATAAAAAATACTAACTTATTTTGCTATTCACCATTATTTTGTTAACTTTGGGCTTGAAACTATAATTTGGAATACAGTGAAAAAGCTTATTATATCAATTATATCCTTAATTCTACCGTTTATGGCTACAGCACAGAAGATAGTCTTAGGCTCGTGCACGACACATGATGGTGGTCAATATAAGGGACAGATGATGAATGGAAAGCCCAACGGCAAAGGTAATGCTGTCTTCAAAAATGGAGACAGTTATGTCGGTGAGTATATAAAAGGTAAGCGTGATGGATATGGCGTTTACTCTTTTTCTGATGGTGAAAAATATGACGGACAATGGTTTCAGGATCAGCAGCATGGTCGTGGAACTTTTTATTTCTCTAATAATAACAAGTATGTAGGTTTGTGGTTCCGTGATTTCCAACAGGGGCAGGGCATCATGTATTATTATAATGGTGATAAGTATGATGGTTCTTGGTCGCAGGATAAACGCGAGGGCAAGGGACGTTATACTTATTCTAGTGGTGCATATTATGATGGTATGTGGAAAGCGGATCAAAAAAGTGGACATGGCTTTTTTGATTGGAGTGACGGTACTACGTATGATGGTATGTGGGCTAATAATCAACGTTCAGGAAAGGGTACTAATAAGTATGCTGATGGTGATGTATATATTGGTAATTGGGCTGACGATATACAGAATGGCAGCGGTATATACAAGTTCCAGAATGGTGATGTGTATGAAGGTGATTATGCTCAGGGCGAACGTACTGGTGAAGGTATATTCAAATATTCTTCTGGTGATCGTTACACAGGACATTTCAATGAAGGCGATAAGGACGGCATGGGTACTTACGAATGGCGTACCGGCGATGTATATATAGGCTTGTGGAAAAATGATTTACAGAATGGGCATGGCAAACTTACTAAGAAAAATGGTGATGTTTTCGAAGGTGATTTTAAGAACGGACATATCGATGGAGAGGTAATAATTCATTATGTTAACGGAAGTCGTTTCAAGGGAACATATAAAAATGGTCTTCGCAATGGTGCTGCAATTGAGGAGGATAAAGATGGAAACCGTTTTGAGGGCTCTTATGTCGATGATGTTCGTGACGGACGTTTTTTAGAGAAAGATCGTAACGGAAACGTCACAAAAACTGGACACTATGAGAGTGGTAAATTATTTCTAGACTAATACGGCAAATAATATAAAAACAACAACTTAAAACATTGAAATCATGATTATTGATAAAATTGAGAATCTATTTAAATATATAAATATGAATCCTTTGTTCGCTGATGTAGTGAAGTTTTTGGAAAGCAATGACCTAAATACTCTCGAAGAAGGCAAACATGAGATTAAGGGAACAGACTTGTTTGTAAATGTACAGGCTAAACCAGGTAAGAAACTACAAGATGCAGTTCTTGAATATCACAAGAAAATGATAGATATTCAAATCCCAGTCAGTGATTCAGAAACTTTTGGATACACTCCTGTTGACGAATTACCTGAGGTTGAGTTTGATGAACAGAAAGATATTGCTAAACTTCCTGGTTTAGAGGCTCAGACTTATGTGACTATTAATCCAGGACAGATGGCAATTTTTTTCCCACAGGATGGTCATGCACCATGTATCTCTGAATCTGGCTGTCTTAGAAAGGTCATTTTAAAGATTCTAGCATAAAAATTTAAATTATGGCAACAATGAAAGCTACAGAAAAGAAAGTTGCTGCAAAAACAACTAAGAAGGCTCCGGCTGGTGGACATATTGGACTCGTGAAAAACGATCCATACCTTGAACCTTACGAGGATGCTATTCGTGGACGCCACGATAGTGTGCTGCGCAAATTGGCTCAGTTTACTAATGGCGGTAAGAAAAGTCTTGCTGATTTTGCTACTGGGCATGAGTATTATGGGCTTCATATGTTGAGTAAGGAATGGGTGTTCCGTGAATGGGCACCTAATGCCACTGCAATATATCTTGTCGGTGACTTCAATGATTGGAAAGAGAATGATAAGTTTCTCGCTCATCGTATTGAAGGGTCGGGAGATTGGGAACTTCGTGTGCCTATTAAATATATTCATCATGGAGACTTGTTCAAGATGCATGTAAAATGGAATGGTGGAGAAGGTGAACGCATACCAGCTTGGGCAACACGTGTTGTGCAGGATGAACACACAAATATTTTTTCAGCGCAGGTATGGAGTCCAGAACAATCTTTCCAGTGGAATGTAAAGTCTTTCTCTCCATCAACTTCTCCGTTGCTTATCTATGAATGTCATATCGGTATGGGACAGGATGCCGAAAAAGTTGGTACATATACTGAGTTCAAGGATAATATCTTGCCAAGAATTGTGAAGGACGGCTACAACTGTATTCAGATTATGGCTATACTGGAGCATCCTTACTATGGTTCTTTCGGTTATCATGTCAGCTCTTTCTTTGCGCCGTCTAGTCGTTTTGGAACTCCTGAAGAGTTGAAGGCTCTGATTGATGACGCACATTCAAAAGGTATTGCTGTGATAATGGATATCGTGCATTCTCATGCCGTAAAGAACGAGGTTGAAGGCTTGGGTAATCTTGCAGGTGACCCTAACCAGTATTTCTATCCAGGAGAACGTCGTGAACATCCGGCTTGGGATAGTCTTTGTTTTGATTATGGAAAGGATGATGTTACACATTTTCTGTTGAGCAATTGTAAGTATTGGCTGACTGAATTCCATTTTGATGGATTTCGTTTCGATGGTGTGACGTCAATGCTTTATAATAGTCATGGTCTTGGCGAGGCTTTTGGTGGATATGGTGATTATTTCAATGATAATGAGGATAATAATGCAATTTGCTATCTTACATTGGCAAATGTTCTTATTCATGAAGTTAATCCCAAAGCTATAACAATTGCCGAAGAGGTTAGCGGAATGCCTGGACTGGCAGCTAAGTTTAAGGATGGCGGATATGGATTTGACTATCGCATGGCAATGAATATTCCTGATTTCTGGATAAAGTCAATAAAAGAATTGAAAGACGAGGATTGGAAACCGAGTTCCATATTCTGGGAGGTTAAAAATCGTCGTGTTGATGAAAAGACAATATCATATTGTGAGAGTCATGACCAAGCTTTGGTAGGTGATAAGACAATTATATTCCGTCTTATAGATGCTGATATGTATTGGCATTTCAAGAAGGGTGATGAGAATGAAAAGGTTTATCGTGGCATAGCTCTTCATAAGATGATAAGACTTGTGACTGCATCTACAATAAATGGTGGGTATCTTAATTTTATGGGTAATGAATTTGGACATCCTGAATGGATAGATTTTCCACGCGAAGGCAATAACTGGAGTCATAAGTATGCACGTCGTCAGTGGAATCTTGTGGACAATAAGGATTTGGATTATCATTATCTTGGTGATTTCGATAGAGAGATGCTTAAGGTGATAAAAAGCGAGAAGAATCTTAACCGCACTCCTGTTCTTGAAATGTGGCATAATGATTCCGACCAAATATTGGCTTATATGCGTGGGGATCTTCTTTTTGTTTTCAACTTTTCGCCAACTCGTTCGTTTGCAGATTATGGATTCCTTGTTCCTACAGGCAGCTATGATGTTGTTCTTGATACCGATAATAAAAAATTCGGTGGTAATGGCTTGAATGATGATTCTATGATGCATCTTACTACTTACGATTCTTTATATGTTGATGAGCGTAAGGAATGGTTGAAACTTTACCTACCTGCTCGTTCAGCATTGGTGTTACGTAAAAATTGATAATATATTCATTATATAATAATGTCGAACTATTCTGTTAAGGATGGCACTCGTATAATAAGAGTTGCGTGTGCCGTCTTATTTGTTTCTTTTACGTTTCTGTATCTTTATGATTATCAGGATGATATTTTGGCAATGGCACAGCATGTGTTGTCTGATGGGCTAACACATTATAACCGCACAATCGGAGCTGTTCTCATTACTATAGTTTTGTGGCTATTGCAGATAGGTTTTTATGCACTATTCCGTTTGCAAGGTCGTGCACATGCAATTACTTTTTTCCCATCACTGCTTACGCTTGCAGTTATTACTTCGCCAGACAATTCTATTGACGAGAATTTTACTTTCGGCGCATGGCTTGTAGCATGGCCTGTTCTTATGCTTATATGTATTGGCGTTATGTGGTATGCACGCCAAGTACAGCCGTACGAACCCGTAGATTCGTCGCAAGGATTTCTTTCTCGCCGTGCATGGATAAACTATGCCACAATGTGCGTTATGTTTGTATTCGTGGGTGTATTCAGCAATCATAATGATGTATTTCACTATCGCATGCATGTTGAGAGTTGCCTTAAAGACAGCCTTTTCGATGAAGCATTGGCAACTGGAGATAAATCAAATAAAACAGATTCAAGCCTCACAAGTTTGCGCATTTATGCTCTTGCCCAAAAAAATCAGTTGGGAGACCGCTTGTTTGAGTATCCATTGGTAGGTGGTTCTGCTGCAATGCTTCCTAATGGTAAGAGTGTGAAGTATCTAATGTATCCTGAAAAGAATTTATATAAAAGTCTTGGATGTTGGTTAAAACAGCACATGTCAACGATGCACTATCTTAAGTTCGTACATCGTCATAAACTTGCCACTAAGTCAGCTCATGACTATTTGCTATGTGCTTATCTTCTTGATGGTAATTTGGATGCTTTTGTACATTCTATAGGTTTGTATTATGATATTCATGGTCAGATGCCAAAGCATTATCGTGAAGCTCTTACTTTGTATAATCATTTGCGTTCTAATCCTTTTATCTCATATCGTAGTACGGTAATGGAGGCTGATTTCCAGGATTTCCAGACATTAATTCATAAATATAATAATCCTGTTGAGCGTGCTGCATCGTTAAGAGATACCTTCGGCAACACTTACTGGTGGTATTATTACAATCAGTATTTTTATAAATCAAAGTATAATAAATGAAATGTATGTTGATGATTTCGTCAATACTTTTTTCAGCTATTTGTGATTGGGCTTTTAATAATGACTTCAATCCCGCTTGCCTAAGTAACGAAATATGGCTATAATGATAATGTGTCTTTGTTTATAGGTATATCAATATCTCCAAATTCAATCATTGCATTGAACAGACTTATTGCCTTGTATTCAAAGATTTCATTTTCATGTATATCCTTTTCTATAATAATATTCTTCTTAATAAGATCGGCTCGTTTTGTTCCTTTAAGGAGAGGATGCTTTGGAGTGTACCAAGCTTTTCCATCATATAGGGCAATATTCGTAAAAGATGTATCTGTAAGGAGTCTGTTTTTTGAAATAATAATTTCATCACAGAAGCCTTTCTTTTCAATAAGTTTGTTTATTGTGGAACGGTCTGTGCTTTTGAAACTATATTCTATATTGTTGTCAGTAACAATCTTTAGTCTTTTTATATTGCGCATAGAGTATTCGGAATATGATATATCCTCAATACCGTTTTCTCCATATACAACCCTCACCTTTATAGTAGCATTATTTTCTTGAGGAGTTATATAATCGTTTAGGTTTATATCTTTTTCCGTTTGCCAAAAGTGATGTCGTGTGCAGTTTAATCTGTCATTATGGTAATCGATATTGCATGCACAGCCATTAATCATCTTTATTGTCTCTACAAATTGGTACATATATTTTCTGTTTAATTTCGTTGTATTCCTTGTTGTAATCGCTCTTTGATGTTATTCCTCCACCGGTTTTGAAGACATATCCGTTTTTTTTCTTCTCAATAAATCTTATCATTACGGCACTGTCAATATTTCCGTTGGCGCATATTCCCATTGTTCCAGTATAGAAACCTCGTTTATAGTCTTCTGCTTCCGCTATTATCTCTACAGTTTTTTTCTTTGGTGCTCCGGTAATAGAACCAGCCGGAAGTTGCGAGTCAATAATGTCTCCTAGGTGTTGTCTGTAGTCATTTGGTAGCAGTCCGCTGATTTGTGAACTTGTCTGTATAATCTTCCCTGTGTTGTTTGATATATAGTCTATATACCTGTATTTGTCAACACTTACTTTTGTTACAACCTTACTGAGGTCGTTGCGTATCAAATCTACTATTGTAGCATGCTCTGCGCTTTCTTTGACATCCGAAAGTAATATGCTTTCTGCGTCTGGACTTGTAGCGTCGGCAGTTCCCTTCATTGGGAAAGAAAATATTCTTCTGTTGTTTATTTTTATAAATGATTCTGGTGAGAAGCAAACTAACTTATCTTTTATCAAAATACGGTATTTTGCTTTAGAATTATTGAAGATGTATTCCATAGACATATTGGTTTTTACCGGTACACAGCATGTGTAGTTTACAAGATAACTGTTACCAGCCATGATGTTACTTCTTACAACATTAAACCCTTTGGCATAACTTTCTTTAGTTGGCATGTCTATATTCCATATAATGTCGTCATCTTTATTTACAGGCATTGAGACACAGTTTGTAATACCGTTGAAGTCGTATTTTATCTCAGTATCGTTTATTTCTTCAAGTGGTTTTATTATAGCTTCATCCCCTTTATAGTTGATAACAAAAAGAAATGGAACATTCTGTTGTCCCAGTTTGTTTATGTAATCAATATATTCTTGTTTCATTTATAATATACTATTTTCTCGATAATTCTTTTATATCAAAAAACTATGCAGTGCTAGTTTCTTGCAAAAATAGAGATAATTATCTAAACAACCAAATGCTTTTCGGATATTTATATGTACATCTTTGAGTTGCCTAAATATTAGTAACGTATGTTGTGAAGGTAAAATATTTATATAATATTTGGAGATGTCATGCCTTTGATGTAACTTAGCAAACAAATCAAGCTGAAATATTAATATGGATAGATTTGTATCTAGAGTGGGGCTTCTGTTGTTATTGTTTACATGTTGTTCCATTACAGAAAATGTTTATGCCGATAATGGCAAAAAGAAAGTTGCAGTGGTACTTTCCGGTGGTGGAGCAAAGGGAATGGCACATATAGGTGTACTCAAAGTTATTCAGAAAGCTGGCATTCCTGTGGACATTATTACTGGAACATCTATGGGTAGTATTGTCGGAGGATTATTTAGTGTTGGTTGGAATGCAAATGAACTTGATTCTCTTGTTCGTGTGCAGGATTGGCTATTCATTCTTTCAGACCGTGATGATTATTATTCTCAGAATCTATTGAATCGTGAAAGGCAGAACACATATTTCATTTCTAAAACATTAACAGCAAGAAAGAAGAATATTTTAGATGGTGGAGGATTTATTCAGGGTAAAAATCTATCTAAACTTTTTACTCGTCTTACTGCCGGATATAACGATTCTTTGGATTTTAATAAACTTCCTATTCCGTTTGCATGTGTTGCAACTAATATCGTTGATAATACAGAATATGATTTTCATAGCGGTGTGCTGGCTGACGCGATGCGTACAAGTATGTCAATCCCCTATGCCTTTACTCCAATAAGGAGGGATGCTATGATGCTTGTTGATGGTGGTTTACGCAATAACTATCCGGCAGATGTTGCAAAAAGTATGGGAGCTGATTATATAATAGGTTCAACGGTACAAAGCAAACCAAAGACTGCCGACGAACTTACAACCGGAGCGGCTGTTCTTACTCAGGTCATTGACATTAATTGTAAGAACAAATATGATGATAATATTGCAATAACAGATATTCCAATACGAGTTAATACATCAGGTTATGGTCCTGCCAGTTTTTCAAATGTTGCCATTGATTCGCTTATACGGCGTGGAGAGGATGCAGCTATGGCACATTGGGATGAGTTGATTGCGCTGAAGCGTAAGTTGGGATATCCGGATGATTATATGCCTAATTACCTCCATGCTAGTGATGAGGCAAAGGTTCCAGTAGATTTCGCTAATAAAACTGCTGATGCCAGACCTACTCATGATGTAATACAGGGAAATCTTGGTGTAAGATTTGATACTGAAGAAATGGTAGCTTTGCAGATTAACGGTGTTTATAAGTCTTCGGTTAAACCTGTTGATATTGAGGCTACTTTACGACTTGGACAGCGTATCATGGGTCATGCGCAAGCTATACTTACGCCAAAGAAAAATATTAAAATTGGTTTTGGATATACTTTCCATTATGATGATATAGATATTTATAATCATGGCGATAACGATTATAATATAAAATTCAATCATCATCAGTTGGGACTGAATATTGTGGGAGTTAATATGAAAAATCTTATATTGGATTTAAGCGCGCATTTTGATTATTACAACTATCACAACATGCTTGTAGCTGGAGACGCATTCGGGCGTGATGTTATACTTCATGATGACCATTATGTGAGTTATCATGCCAATTTACATTATGACTCTGAGAATATGGGCGTTTTTCCAACACGTGGAGCGAAGTTTAATGCAGAGTATGCTTATTTCACAGATAACTTCACCCAATATGATAATCATCTTGGCTTTAGTGAGTTGAGTGCAATGTGGCGAATTTCATTTGCACTAAATAGTCGTTTCACTTTGCAACCTATGGCTTATGGTCGTTTGCTCTTCGGACGCGATATTCCATATATACGTCAAAATGTCATTGGTGGTCAATGGTTTGGACATTACTTTGAACAACAGATGCCGTTTGTTGGAGTTGGTAATGTTGAATTGACGGATCCGCATTTTATTGCAATGCAGTTAAAGGCGCAACAGCGTCTGGGAACAAATAACTATATTTTGGTTCATGTTGCTGCTGCACAACATGCAGATAAACTTAGAAACATTTTAGATAAGGGACCTATGCTTGGTTATCAGTTGGGATATTATTACAAGACGATATTTGGACCTTTAGGTGCTAATCTGGAATACTCAAACAAAACGAATAGCCTACACTTTTATATAAATCTAGGTTTTGAGTTTTAATTAAATGGTGAAGATAAATTGCTTTATCTTCACCATTTTCCTATTTATTAATATTTATTCTAATACCTATGTTAAGATTGAAGTTCAGAGGATTTTCTGTATATATGTTTTTTATCTCGCTTCCGTTTTTAAAATGATAGCTTATACCAGGTTCGGCATATAGGCTGAATGATTTGCCAGTTTTGTATTCAATACCTGCAGCGGCGTTTGTAGAAAACAACAGCTTGCTGCTTTTTATATTTTCTGTAGTAGAATATGTTTCTATTCCATTAGCGTCGTGAGTGGTTTTAGCCTTACCATTGACTAGTTTTTCCGCTTCTCCACCAGCTGTTGCATATATGTTTACGGCATTGTTATGCCAAATGCTGTAGCTTACGGAAACAGGAAGACCAACATAGTGCAACTTTTGTTCCTTTATATTCTTCTCCCCATGACTATTGATGTTAAAGTCTGATGAAAGGTAACTATATGTGAAACCAGTCTGCAAACTCCATTTGTCATTAATTTTATAATTTATGGATATTCCTAGTTTTATAGGCTGGTGATGCTTAGTTTCCGTTATAAGTTCATCGTTTGAATATACGTCATAATATTTTTTATCATTAACTAGTTTTTCGGAACTTTCTCCATAAAAGCATGCGTCAGCCAACATTATTCCTTGTTGTGAATTACTATAACCATTCATTATTCCAGAATAGTATGTAGAAACTCTTAATTCAGAATCATGCTTTTTGCTGTGATGATACCCATATTGATAGTCGTTATATATCTGCTGTGTGTATGTTCTTTTATTACTTGGTGTCTTCTGCTGGGGCGTTTTATTTTCTGTTTCTTTTACTGTGTTTATCTCTTGCGCAATAAGGTCTTCTTTATTCTTAGATGCGTCTTTGCTTGCATCAATATCATCAGCCATTAATCCAATTTCTCTCTTTATGTTGTTTGAGATTCTGTGTATTATATTTCCATATCCATTTTTTTTGTCATTCAATATGTCCTGACCATTTTTCTTGGCGATCTCTTTGTTTGTAGTTTCTTTGGTAATATTTGCTATTTTTCTATCATCATTGTCATTATAGTTATTTTTGTAGTTATATAGAATAAATGCGACAGATATAGCTGCCACAGCAATAGCTGAACGCAAAGTCCAGGTAGAGGCTATGCTTGTTTTTTTTGCGCATGCAGGAGCAATGCCACGACGTTTCATCTCTTTCTTGATGTCGTCGAGCAGACCTTCCGGGGCTTTTCTGTGGCTGTCCCTTATTCGGTCTTTGATGTCGTTAATCCATTGATCCTTCATTTTATTCTTTTTTTAATCTGTAGTTCTTTATCATTTTGGCAAGTTGTTTCTTTGCCTTATGAAATTGAGATGCTGATGAATCAGCTTTTATATTAAGTATCTCAGCTATTTCCTTATGGCTTTTTCCTTCAATTACAAAAAGATTGAATACTGTTCTGTAGCCGTCAGGAAGTTGTCTTATCATATTTGTCAGTACTTCTTCGCTTATGTTGTCTATTTCAGGTTCATCATCTTGAATGTCTGGTGGCTCTTTTTCTATATTTACAATAGGTGAATTTTTTTTCTTCCTTATAGATTGTAGTGATTCGTTAATTGTAATTCGTGTAATCCATGCACGCAGTGAACCATTTCCCCTATAATTGAATTCTCCTATTTTTGAGAATATCTTTATAAAACTTTCCTGAAGTACATCTTTTAGTTCGTCATCGTCAGTTATATATCTGGCACAGACAGCGGTTAGGTAATCAGCATATTCTGCATAAAGGCAGTCCATAGCCGAAGCATCACTCCGTCTGAATAGTTTTATTATATGTTGTTCCTTGTCTGTGCCGAATATATTCATATATTATTTAGATGTTGATCTTGAGCGGTATTTGAATGTAGCGGTCTTTTCTCCACTGAATGAGTTCCATTTCACTGTTAGGTCTACTGTTTTACCTTGAGTGTCAGGCAATGCGTCAAGTCTGAAGGCAATAAGTCCGTCTTTCAATATACCACTTTTATCTCCGTTGGCATTATGATGCAACACTACCTCATAAGGATTGCTCCCTTTAACGAGGTTTAATTCGTGAGTAATCTGATTGCCGAAATATGTACGGAAGCGTAATGTCAGATATCCGTCTTCAACAACTGTCACCCAGTCTTTCACTATTTCCAATGGGTCTGTTCCGTATTTAGCATCATTGCTTGTTCCCAAGTCTGCAGCCATGTTCTTTGTTCGTATACTATCTATCCAGTTTACGTAAACAGAATTTACATCGTTGCTGTTAACCTTATTATAATTCACCAGAGCTCGAACTTCCTTGTCACCGTATGGTGGTTTGGTAATGTTACTCGGATACAGTTTGGTGCTGTCGTCAAGTTGTAGCATCAGCTTACCTACTTCGTTCTTTACTGTTACTATAGCAGAAGGATATTGCATGCTGTAGTTGTTATCGTCATCATCGTTTAGACAAGACTGCAAAACTGGCATTGTTGATGCCAAAAGTAATAATGTGGCAATAAATTTAATATGTTTCATAACTCAAAAGTATTTGGTTTGTTACATACTCTAAATGTATATATTGTATATACCTTGCTTGACATAATGCTTTTTTTCTTTTTTGCAAAGATAATATTTTTACTGTTAATAGCAATTTATTACTCTTGATATAAGTCAATTTAATATGTAATATAGTAATGCCGACTAAAATATGTATAAATATACTTTGCAAATTAAATGAATTTTTATACCTTTGCAGTTCTTAAAAGAAAGTTTATAAATGTTTAGAATATTATTCTTATTGTTTCTTGGTATCGGTATTGGATACTTGATGCGTAATTTGCGCGGAATTAGGCATGTGGAGAAGACCACAAGGCTCACAATATTTGCATTACTGTTTGTCTTTGGGATAACAATAGGTTCAAACCATTCATTATTGAATAATATAGCTTACTACGGTTGGCAAGCTGTTGTAATAGCAGTGTTTGGAATCGTCGGCAGTTTCGGCGCATCATATTTGTTCAATCGTGTACTGACAAGGAAAGGAAAACAAAAATGAAAGAGAATTTATTGTTATTAGTGTCGTTGTTGTTAGGAATTACCATTGGTGCTTTTGATTTGGCGCCTATGTGGTTGCATGCCACCTCTTTGCCGATGATTATTCTTTCATTGCTAGTTATGCAAGTTGGAATTGGAGTTGGCAGTATGGACAATCTTGGCAAAATGATACGTTCTATTCATTGGCAGATGTTCTTGTTGCCTGCATGCACAATTACTGGAACTTTACTTTTTACTTCATTGGCATTCTTCTTTTTCAGTAATCATAAATTAGGTGATATAATGGCAATTGGCAGTGGATTTGGTTATTATTCATTGTCTTCTGTGCTTATTGCTCAGATGAAGACTCTTACTGTTGGACCAGCTCAGGCTACTCAACTAGCTACAATTGCATTGTTGGCAAATGTGGTTAGGGAACTTCTTGCATTGTTTGGTTGCAAGTATTTCACGAGAAAGGGTAGTTGTTTCGCCGCCATTTCTATTGCCGGAATAAACTCAATGGATGTTTGTCTGCCTTCAATATTGAGGGCTGCCAATGATAAAACATTGGTTCCTGTTGCTGTATTTCATGGAATTATTCTTGAAATAAGTATCCCTATGCTCATTACTTTCTTCTGTCAGTAATTTATTCTAGGTTTCTGTTAGTAGAATAAAGCAGTTGTTTTGGCTCTACTAGAAAAAGTTTTTTTGATTAAATAATCGTTACTCCATCACTTTCCCCCCTGTTTATCGGCATTTCGGAGTGACGATTCGGTGACGATCTTGGGGTAAAAGTGACGATATAATTGAAATCACACCAATATTTTGCGATTTTTTGCCAAACATGCAGTACATATCTAGACGCTTTTTTGTTTATGATGGTCTGTACTCGTCTTTATGTGCGCTATACTTCCCTATATAATTAGTTTTTATCTCAGAACCCAACTGTAAAAATAGTGGTAATTGTCATCAATCTTATTCTTATAGTCTTATTGATAATCATTCTTTTACCTGCGCTAAGTAATACCTTTTTTCACGTTAGGCAATTCAATTACACAACGTGTGTAATAGGGTTGTTCACGTTGTGTAACACGGTTACACACGTTGTGTAATCGGATTACACACATGCTGATGTAATCAAATTACACACGTATTGATGTAATCTAATTGCACAAAACTAGAGAAATTTTAGGTAATCTTTTGTGCACTCAGTTTCAAATGATATTTGCATACTTAAAAATTCATTCTATTGTGTCTATATGTGTATGGAGTAGATTTTTGTATTATCCATACTGTTTAGAAAGCCAGCCTTTATGTTTGATAAAACTCCATCAGCATAAAATATGTATTATGTAAATAGCATAATTGCGAAAAAAACACCAAAAACAGGTGTACTCTAGGGTATAATGCCACTTTTACACCGATAATGTCACTTAATGTCACTCGCTCAGCCCTTATAAACAAAGGGTTTGTGACATTATGACATTAGTGACATTAAAAAACTTTTTCTGGTTGGGTGTCCAAGTTCATTTATTGAGGATATCTCCCCCTAAATTGAAGAAGAACCGAATAGGTTGACATAACGAAATGTTATTATAACTTAATTGATATTTTCATAACAAGGATGGTATGCTGTAAATAAGGCTTACTATTACTATAATAATTGATGTAGCTTGACCGTAGCTTGGCGTAGCTATTTTTTCTGGTTTATACTTTATGAACTCCTTTGTTTAAAGGAGATTCAACGAATGACGTAGCTGCGTAGCTAAAAAGCAGAAAAACACATGAGAGTTAATCAATTATTTATGCCAATATTTATTAAAATGGTGGAGTGGTAAAGATGTTACTGTTATTTTATTAGTAGTTTTGCATCTGAATATAACAAATTAAAGAAATGAAGAATAAAAATTATAAGCAATTACTGGCTCTTGCTACATGCATTATCGCCCTTGTTGTCGTTGCCGTTGTGCGTGACGGAAAGGTTTGGGGGCACAAGATGAGCATGGCGAATAAGGAAATTGTTAAGAAGAGTGGAAAAGTTAATCCTATGAGTTCGTTGCCTGATGGAACAGTTATAATTAATACATCATCACTAGCTAAAGATGTTAATGGATATGGTGGCAATGTACCATTGGAGATATATCTGAAAGATGGGAAGATTCTGAAGATAAAGGCTCTGAAGAACTCTGAAACTCCTGAATTCTTTGCCCAAGCATCAAAGTTGCTTACAGCTTGGAACGGTAAAACCGTTGATGATGCTCAAAAAGCGAAATTAGATGGCGTGAGCGGTGCTACATATTCTTCACGTGGCATAATTGGTAATGTGCAGCGAGGATTACAATACGCAGCAAAAAACGCAGTGAAATCGTCACCTTTTGACAACATGGACTTTAGCGCTAAGAATATTGCTGGACTTGTTGTTGTGCTTATGGGAGCAATAATACCATTGTTTTATCGCAAAAAGAGATATCGCACAGTGCAACTTGTTCTTAATGTTGTCGTATTGGGATTGTGGTGTGGCACATTCCTGTCTTATTTGCTAATGGTGGGATATATGTCAACAGGCATAAATATCTTGTTTTCAGTTATACCTATTATAATGCTTATTACGGCATTTGTCTATCCGCTTTTTGGAAAGAGAAGCCATTATTGTACATATATCTGTCCATGCGGATCATTGCAGGAACTTGCTGGAAGGGTAAACAAGCATAATAAGCTTAAGATGAAACCTGAAACCGTAAAGATGCTTGGAAAGTTTAGAGAAATATTATGGGCCGTCCTAATGATGATGATGCTTGTTGGTGTAGGTTTTGAATGGATGGATTATGAGATATTCTCAGCCTTTATCATTACTAGTGCCTCTGCCACAGTATTGGTTCTAGCAGCTATATTTATGATATTATCTATTTTTGTGCCTCGTCCATATTGCCGTTTCGTTTGTCCTACGGGTACATTATTTAAAATTGCGCAAAACTCAAAATGATATGATAAAACTTATATTGTTTGATTTAGGTGGAGTTATATATACCAGCAATCGTAACGAATCAGTAAAACGTTTTGCCGCATTGGGATTGAAGAATGCTGATTCACGTCTTAGTGCCTATACTCAGACTGGAATATTTGGAGATTTAGAAGAAGGAAAAATCACAGATATTGAGTTTCTTGAGGCTTTGGAAAAAGACACTGGTAAGGAAATCAGCTGGAATGATTGCAGACATGCATGGCTTGGATATGCTGCTGATTTACCAGAAAGAAATATAAAACTTCTTGAGACTCTGTGCAAGCAGGGTTATAGACTAGCTTTAGCTAGTAATACAAATGAGTTTATGATGTCGTGGACTTGCAGTAATGAGTTTGACGGAAAGGGCAACAGTATAAAGCATTATATGGATGAACTTTATGTGAGTTATAAAATAGGTGCGCTGAAACCTTCAAGAAGGTTCTTTGAATTCATACTTGACAAGGAAAATGTGAAGCCAGAGGAAACTCTTTTCATAGACGATGGGCCAAAGAACGTGGAAGCTGCAAAAAGTATTGGTATTAATACAATACAGGCAATCAATGGAGAAGACTGGACAAAAGACGTTTTATACGTGTGTGCGCACACAAATATTTGATTTAGGTCAAGAAAACGATGTAATAATGATTATAATCCTATTTGTTCTTGGAATGTATTCAAATCCTTCATACCTTTGCATCAACAAAAGGTTAATAGATTGTTTAGGTTTTTAGTTATTAGGTTTAAAGATTGTGATTCGGAATGGTATTAGATTTAAGGTAAAGATTCAAGATTGTAGGATAACCGAGAGCGAAAGCGTCGCTCTACATTGAAATTTCAAATCACAAAATATAGCAGTTTTGGAAGTGATTCCGGAACTGCTTTTTTGTTGGGAGAAATCTGATTAATCGTATATTCATGATTAATCAGATACTCTTAATACTATGATAGATTTGATTACTCATGTAAATAGTAAATAAAACAGGTTTTATTTTGTAATTTATTTAAAATACTATATATTTGCAGTGAAAATTTATAATCAATTAGATAAAATGAAGAGAATTAAGTTTATATTGTTTCTTGCTGTAGTATTAGTCTTATCGGCTTGTGGTACAACACAAACAGTGCCACTAACAGGACGCAAGCACAATTTACTCTTTTCTGATTCAGAAATACTCAGTTATAGTAACAAAGAGTATTCAACATATATGCTAAGCGCAAAAAAGTCAACAGATGTGGCTAGCACAGCTATGGTGCAGCGTGTTGGAAAGCGATTGGCTGCAGCTGTTGAAACATATCTGAAAAATAACAATATGGCTTCCGAAATACAAAACTATTCATGGGAGTTTAATCTTGTTGCCAGCAAGGAGGTAAATGCTTTCTGCATGCCAGGTGGTAAAATCGTTGTATATGAAGGACTTTTGCCTGTTACGCAGAACGAGGCTTCGCTTGCTGTGGTTCTAGGGCATGAGATTGCTCACGCAGTAGCTAAGCATAGTGCCGAACAAATGTCAAAAAAAGCACGCCAACAATATGGAACTATGGCTTTGGGGACTATACTTAATTCTGCAGTTGGAAGTGGAACTGGAGATATTGCGTCAGGAATAGCTGGAGAATACTTTTCTTTCCGTAATCTTAAATACAGTAGAAATAACGAGAGTGAAGCTGACTATATAGGATTGATATTTGCAGCTATGGCTGGTTATAATCCTGAAGTTGCAGTATCTTTCTGGCAGAGGATGGCAGCGCAAGGTGGCAGTAGTAATAACAACGACTTGTTCAGTGATCACCCATCTGATTCAAAGCGTATTGCTGCAATCGAGGCACTTATGCCTAATGCCTTAAAATATTATCAGGCTTCAGGATATGCTAATAACAACCCTGTAAAGAAGTCAATACGTAAATCGAATAGGAGATAATTTTCGTTACTTTCATTTAATTATATGTAGTGAAGGTAGCTATTAATTTTAACAAAAAATTTAATGCTATGATAGAATTTATTACAAGTAATTTATGGGTAGTTTGGACAATAGTGATGTTTTGTTGTCTGATACTTGAATTAAGTTCAGGAGACTTCTTCGTAACATGCTTTGCCATAGGAGCTTTTGTGTCTATATTCACGTCGTTTGTGTTGCCATTTTGGGCACAAGTCTTGATTTGGGCTTTATGTTCAATATTGAGTATACGATTGATTCGACCACGTTTGATAGAACGACTACACAAAAGCGGAGAGGATAGGGTAAGTAATATTGACGCACTGATAGGTAGAGTAGGTACGGTGATAGAGTCTATAGAACCTGACGGAAGCGGATACGTAAAAGTAGACGGAGACGAATGGAAAGCCGTTAGTAATTCAACCGAGTTAATATATAAAGGACAGAAAGTAGAGATAATAGGCAGAGAGTCTATTATTGTAACTGTAAAACCTGTTTAATCATTAAATAAAATAAAATTATGAGTATTGCTTTTTATGCTTTAATCGCAGCCGTAGTGCTTGCAATCATCTTCATAAAGATGACGGTGGTAATAATTCCACAGAGTGAAACAAAAATTATAGAGCGACTTGGAAAGTATTTCGCAACCCTTAAGCCAGGTATTAACATTATCATTCCGTTTATAGACCGTTCAAAGGCAATGGTATCCATGTCTAATGGAAGATATTTGTATACTAACACTATTGATCTTCGTGAGCAGGTTTATGACTTTGACCGACAAAATGTTATTACGAAAGATAATATTCAGATGCAGATAAACGCATTGTTGTATTTTCAGATTGTAGATCCGTTCAAAGCTGCATATGAGATTAATAACTTGCCAAACGCGATAGAGAAACTAACACAGACAACACTGCGTAATATAATAGGAGATATGGAACTTGACCAGACTTTGACAAGTCGTGATACCATAAATACTAAACTCCGTGGCGTACTTGATGACGCAACAAACAAGTGGGGCATAAAAGTGAACCGTGTTGAGTTGCAGGATATAACTCCTCCAGAAAGCGTATTGCAGGCAATGGAAAAACAAATGCAGGCAGAGCGTAACAAGCGTGCGACAATCCTTACAAGTGAGGCTGATAAACAAGCACAGATATTACAGAGTGAAGGTGACAAAGCTGCTATGATAAACCGTGCAGAAGCCGACAAGCAACAAGCTATATTACGTGCTGAAGGTGATGCTAATGCACGAATAAAGAAAGCTGAGGCTGAAGCTGTGGCAATACAAAAGATAACTGACGCTGTTGGGAAGTCTAGTAATCCTGCTAACTATCTGCTTGCGCAGAAATACATACAGATGTTGCAGGATGTTGCCGCTGGCGACAAGACAAAGACTGTATTCCTGCCTTATGAGGCGACGAATCTGATGGGAAGCATCGGGGGAATAAAGGAATTGTTCAAAGGAGAATAAAAAAATAGAGGTCGCAATAATTTGCGACCTCTATTTTTTTATTACCTTTGCATTATATAAATAAGACACGAATATGAATATATGTATTGTAGTTGGCGCACGACCTAATTTCATAAAGGTGGCACCTATAATAAGAGCTATCGCAAAAGCTCATGAAGAAGGACGCGATATCAGTTATAAACTGGTTTTCACAGGTGGGGAAAACGACAAGACAATAGAGGATTCTCTCTTTGATGATCTTGAGATAAATCGTCCTGATTCTTATCTTGGGGTTAATTGTGAAAATCTTAACGAACTTACAGGACTAGTGATGTCTAAGTTTGAATTATATCTTCAACATAATCTAACAGACACTGTTATTGTCGTTGACGACTTGGCAAGTACAATGGCAGCTGCAATAGTGACAAAGAAACAGGGTATAAAACTAGCTCATATCGCAGCCGGTACAAGAAGTTTTGATATTTCAATGCCGAAAGAGATAAATAGACTTGTGATTGATGGTTTGAGCGACATTCTTTTTACCGCAGGAATAAGCAATAATAATATTGCTAACAAGGAGGGCGCTGAATTGAGTAAGGTTTATATGGTGGGCAACATATTGATTGATAATCTTAGATATAATCACAGCAGGCTGAAACGTCCGGCAGTTCTAGATAAACTGGGACTTGAAGAAAAAAAATATATATTGTTCACTCTTAACCGTAAGGCTTTGATAGGAGACGAGGTTCATCTGGAAAAATTGATTAAGGCTATGATACGTGGAATGAAAGATTCTACAATGCCAATAATCGCTTCTTTGCGTGGAAAGGCTGCAAAGGTTGTTGCTGATATAGTCGCATCAACTAGTTTCCCTTCTATAATGAAAATTATAGAGCCACAGAGCTATCTTGACTTTGGATATATCACTGCAAATGCGTGTGGTATCATCACAGACAGTGGAAATGTTGCTGAGGAAGCAACATTTAATCAGGTTCCATGTATAACATTAAATAGCTATACTGAACATATTGAAACTGTGAAAGTTGGCACTAATGTGCTTGTTGGTGAAGATCCTGATAGTCTTTCTATAGCTTTGGAAGATATGGTTAACGGCACTTGGAAGAAAGCTGGTATACCTGATAGATGGGATGGAAGAAGTGCTGAAAGAATATTGCAAATTCTTAGTTGTTAGTTTTGTTGTTTTCGTACACAATTTTGAGTGATATTTTTGTTTAAAATTGTGTACGAAAACATAGTTAAAAAATGTATTTATATTTGTTTTATCTTATTTCTTTTTCTTTCTTTGCAGAAAAGATAATTCTTCTTTAAAACAAAAGATAAAAATAGTAAATAGCATTCGTATTAAGCATTTCTCAAGTGTATGTAAATAGTTTAACTTTAAAATTATGTGTACTGACACTTTTCGTTGATATAATAAAGTCTCTATTTAACGTAATAATTTATTTTCGCATTTATAAGCTTCAAGTTTTTCGATAGTAATTAGCAAATGAAAGAAAGATTATTCAGGATGTATTTTTGAAAAGTTTAAAGACAAAAAAGAATGATTATTGTGCGCCATATACTTTGTAGTATGTGGCGCTTTTATAAGATATGGCAAACTACTTATTATTGTTAATGAACACCATTTCTTTGTATGTGTGGGAAAATAGTAATACTTTTGCATTTGCAATGCAAAAAATAGATAATTACACTTTTTTGACGTCTGCGCCCGTAGACAAGGTAATATTGACAATGGCTGTTCCAACAATTATATCAATGCTTGTAACGAGTTTGTATAATATGGCAGATACATTTTTTGTAGGAAAACTAAGTACACAGGCAACTGCTTCTGTAGGAATAGTTTTCTCAGTGATGTTCTTCATTCAAGCTTTTGGATTCTTCTTTGGTCATGGTTCAGGTAATTATATCTCTCGCGAATTAGGCGCAAAACGCCACAAAAATGCTCAAAAAATGGCAAGTACGGCATTTTTCTTCTCAATGATTTGTGGTTTGCTATTTACTGTTGTTGGGGAGATAATGCTTAAACCTCTTTCTATTTTGCTTGGTAGTACTCCCACAATATTGCCATACACAGAAGATTATATGGGAACAATATTGCTAGGTGCGCCTTTTCTTACATCTTCTTTAACCCTCAATAACCAAATGAGATTTCAGGGCAATGCAAGATTTGCAATGTGGGGCATCGTTACAGGTACATTAATTAATGTCGTGCTTAATCCTTTGTTTATATTTGGATTTAATATGGGAGTGCGTGGATCGGCTCTAGCCACTGTTATAGGGCAAATAATATCTTTTTTTATATTGTTGCGACTTTCATATATAAATCAAAATATTGGAATACATTTTAAGAACTTTTCTCCGTCATGGAATGCGATACGTGAAATATTTTATGGAGGAAGTCCTTCTCTTTCACGTCAGGGGCTAGAATGTACTGCAACTGTAATACTGAATCTATCAGCTGGAGCTTTTGGTGATGCAGCAATAGCAGCAATGAGCATTGTTACTAGAATAGCGATGTTTGTAATGTCTATAGTAATAGGACTGGGACAAGGATTTCAACCATTATGTGGCTTTTGTTATGGTGCAAAGTTGTATGCAAGACTAAAGAAGGGGTATTGGTTTACTGTTAAATTAGGTACGGTGTTTCTTCTTATTTGTACTGTTGTTGGTTTATCTTTCAGTAATGACATAATTGGATTGTTCAGAAACGATCCTGATGTTATAAAAATTGGAAGTGCAGCTTTGGGATGGCAGCTTTTAGGATATCCTTTTAATGAATTTACAATGGCTAGTAACATGTGTACTCAGACATGCCGCAAACCGTGGCGTGCTAATTTGTTAGCATCAGCAAGAAGAGGTCTGTTTTTCATACCATTGATAATAATACTTCCAAAATGTTTTGGCTTGTTCGGTTTAGAGATAACGCAGTTGATAAGTGATAGTCTTGCATGTATGCTTACCATTCCAATAATGATATATACATTTAGGGAGTTGCGTTAGATGCTATCCAAGTTTTTTCTGGTGTTTTTGCGCAAAGCCTTGAACTCTGTTGGAGTCATTCCTGTCACACTTTTGAATTGACTGCTTAGATAGGCCACACTTGAATAATTCATTTGCAATGATATCTGAGTGAGGTTTAGTTCATCATATCTTATAAGTTCCTTAACTCTTTCTATACGTTGTTCAATATAGTAGCGTTCTATCGTTAATCCTGTTACCTCGCTGAACAGTTTACTGAGTGCGCTGTAATCGCTATTCAGTTGACTGGAAAGGTAGTTACTAATATTCTGCGTTGATTTGCTGTCACGATAGTGTACAAGTGTGATAATGGCAGATTTAATCTTTCCGATTATTTGTTGACGATGATCGTCAAGAAGTTCAAATCCTAAGGTGTCAAGTTCGTTTTGCAACTTGTTGTGAGTAGTTTCGTCAATGTTATCATTAAGTTTTACCACACCAAGTTCCAAATCAACAATATGTAGTCCGTTGTCAGTTATAATCTTTCTGACAGCCATTTTGCAGCGGTCGCAAACCATATTCTTTATGTATAAGATTGTTTCCATAAAAATAAAAATTTTCAGTAAAACAAAAAAAGAGATTTAGTATGAACTAAATCTCTTCTGTGGAGTGGGTGGTGATGGATTCGAACCACCGTAGGCATAGCCAGCAGATTTACAGTCTGCCCCATTTGGCCACTCTGGTAACCACCCTTTGGTGGGCGTTGACGGATTCGAACCGCCGACCCTCTGCTTGTAAGGCAGATGCTCTAAACCAGCTGAGCTAAACGCCCTTATCTCTGTAAGGCGCGGCAAAGGTAAGGACTTTATTTTGAATATGCAAATTTAGCTCATATATTTTTACATCTTTTAAGCAATATACCGTTATTTGGCCTATTGTAGGCTTGATAACTGAAGAAAATCATAAGAAACTTCCATAATTCTATAACACAATAGGCTAATAAAGCATTACTTTTGCAGAAGTATTAATTAAAAAAAAATATTATGACAAAGAAAATATTTAGTGTAAATGGCATGAAATGTGTACATTGTAAGGCAAATGTGGAAAACTCAATTAAGTCTATTAATGGAGTTAATGATGCTGTGGCTGACATTGAAGCCAAAAATGTTACAGTAGACTTTGATGATACGGTTGTATTTGATACCGATATCAAGAATGTTGTGGAAAATTCTGGTCGTTATGAACTAACATTATAATTGTATTCGTTTTTATGAAGAAGATTATTCCGATTGTCGGTATGGCATGCTCCGCATGTTCTGCCAACGTAGAACGTAAGTTGAATTCCTTAAAAGGAATAAATGAAGCCTCTGTATCCTTACCTGGACGTTCTGCTCTTGTAGATTTTAATCCAGAAGTGATTTCTCTCGAAAAAATGAAACACGAGATAAACAATATAGGATATGACATGGTGATAGAGGGAGATCGCAGTGTAGAAGAAATAGAAAAACGCAGTTTTGTTATTTTGAAACGCAAAACAATTCTGGCGTGGATATTCTCTATAATAACAATGTCTGTTTCTATGATGTGGATAGATTTAGGTAGTAGAGATAATGCTAATCAGATAGCAATGATAATATCAATGTTGGCAATGGGATATTGTGGAAGGCAGTTTTTTGTGTCAGCATGGAAAAACCTTAAACATGGGACTGCCAATATGGATACCTTGGTGGCATTGTCTACATCAATAAGTTTTGTGTTCAGTGTATTCAATACATTTTGGGGCAATGATTATTGGGCAAAACAAGGTATAGAAGCTCATACATATTATGATGCTTCCATTATGATTATAACTTTTGTCTTAACCGGTAGACTGTTAGAGGAAAAGGCAAAAGACGGAACGGCTTCTTCAATAAGACAGCTGATGGGTATGCAACCTAAAACTGCAAGAATCGTCGTAGGCGATAATATTGAGGATGTTCCAATCTCAACGATAGAGAAGGGAGATGTTTTGGAGGTGAGAGCTGGTGATAAAATTCCTGTAGACGGTATTGTTACAATGGCAGAAAGTTTTATGAACAGCCATGCCGCTTACGTGGATGAAAGTATGATAACTGGTGAGCCGACTCCTTCTGAAAAAATTAAAGATAGCAATGTTATAGCTGGAACTATACCAAGTCAAGGCAAAATACGCATGAAGGCTATGCAGATAGGTGAGAATACTGCTATAGCGCATATAATAAAAATGGTTGAACAAGCACAAGGAAGTAAAGCTCCAGTTCAAAGAATTGTAGATAGGGCTGCACTTGTATTTGTACCAGTTATCACTGTTTTGTCTTTGATAACATTTCTTTTGTGGTGGTTGATTGGTGGTAACGAATTTCTACCACAAGCTATAATTTCTGCTATTTCAGTATTGGTTATAGCATGCCCGTGCGCAATGGGATTGGCTACACCTACTGCCCTTATGGTTGGAATTGGAAAAGCAGCGCAAGAGCAAGTCTTGATAAAGGATGCTACAGCTTTGGAGAAAATGAGAAAAGTTGATGCTGTAGTGATTGATAAAACGGGAACGCTTACTATTCCCAATAAAAATATAGATTTTACTCATATTGATAATATGTCATTTGAGGACAGGGAGACGCTTAAGCCAAATGCCAAGGAAGCAATAACAGAATTGAAGAATATGGGTGTAGAAATCCATATGATGAGTGGTGATAAAGATGATGCAGCCAGATATTGGGCTGAAAAAGCCGGTATAACCAATTATAAAAGTAAGGCTCTTCCGCAAGATAAGGAAAATCTTGTAATGGCATTACAGAAAAAAGGAAAGACTGTGGCTATGATTGGTGATGGAATAAATGATACACAAGCTCTTGCTTTGGCAGATGTCAGTATAGCTATTGGAAATGGAACTGATGTTGCAATGGATGTAGCACAAGTTACGCTTCTAGGAGATGACCTCAGAAATATACCAAAAGCTATAAAATTAAGTGGAAAGACAGTCAGAATGATATGGGAAAACCTATTTTGGGCTTTCATCTACAATATAATATGTATACCATTGGCAGCTGGAGTTATGTATGTTTTTGGTGTTGATTTTCAGATAACACCTATGTGGTCAAGTGCATTGATGGCTTTTTCTAGCGTCAGTGTAGTACTAAACAGCCTACGCCTCAAATATACAGCTTAGTGCTGTTGAGGTGTAGGGTAGTTGTATTGGTCGAAATAGTTAAATCCCTTGCTGTTGTACCATGCACTCTCAACATTTAACTGTATTGAGAATGACGGACTGAAATTATATTTAACTGCAGCACCGATGACGTCAGCCCCAGGCATTCCCATAGAAGATCCCATAGTACCATAGCCCATTCCATACATATATGATGGTCCATACATATACCTATTATATGTGTTGTTGTAATTGCTATAGTTATTGGCTACGCTTTTCTGACCGTATATCCATGCTTCCCAATGGTCGTTGAACTTATACCCTAAAGCTGCATAAAGTGCGCCATCCTTATACGAGTCAGCGCCCCAGCTAATGTTCTGTATATATCCGCCAGCGGCAAGCCATAACTTGTTGTCTTTAGTTAGAGGAGCTAGATATGTGGCATTGAGACGTTGTGTGAAACCTCCATGATGCGGAAGGTTGTGGCCTATAGTGGCAAAAGCAGATAAGTCTACTGAAACGTTAAGTCCACGATGTAGTCCCCACCCATAATCATATAGGTATGGTGATAACATCGTCGGAGAGACAACGTCATTTGATTTATAATCTTTGTTTTTAGCAAATTCAATTTTGTGAGCTTCTCCTGAATATACAACTTTTGCGGTATCATTATATATGGTGTCGCCAGGCAACAGCCATCCCTCACGAGGCGAATCGAAACTGTGAAGCGGTCCCTCGTGGATAACATTCTGGGCATTTGCTGCGATGCAGCATAATGCAGATAATATAGATATGCAGATTCTGTTCATTGGGCACAAAGATAATAAATGATTAAGTATTAATGAAATATGATTAGTCTTTTTTATTATAACAATATTAAAATAATGTTGTATGCTTAAATTAACTGAAAATATTTTGTATTTATGTTGGTTTACTTTACTTTTGTAACATTATAAATAATAAACTTATGAAAAAGAATCTGATATATCTCATGTTTTTAGCATTTGGAATGACTGCTCTTCCTGTTAATGCACAGACAAACAATAATGCAAAGAAAGAAACTTTGGTTAAAAAGGTTTCAACGTTTTGGAAAAAAACAAAGAAACAGGTTACTACTGCTGGAAAGAATATAGGTGATGCTATTGGCGTGGATGATCTGGCAAAAAAAAATAACGAAGATTTAAAAGATATAGACGGTGTGAAATACATGCCTATCTATACTACAGATATTTTTGCTAACAACAATCTATCTGATGATGAAGAACTGATAAAAATAAGTAAGGATGAGTTTGTCGGTAAATATCCTGATGCAAAGATTGTGCATTGTGTAATTCCTCAAAAGGAATGGATATTGACAGCTGTCAAGGAAGGAAGCAAGATAACAGGCTATCGTAGATATGCATATAGTTATCTGTTGGCAAAAGACGGTACTGATGGATATATAAACGCACGTTTCATTTTTATGGAATACAGAGACGCTGGAGAAAATTACGTCAAGAGTGGTAGCTGGCCAAAATGGGATCGTACAGACATTATACCTAATAATGTTTACTCTAAACTTGCAGAATAATATGAATTTATTGAAAAAACTTTTCGGTGGAAGCATTGTAAATGCTGAGGAGGAGAGATTGCGTGAAGAAGTGCGTAATTTTGACGTATTGAAATACAGTGGAGTAAAAGCCTTGAAAGACGGACAGTCTGCATATGCATTGCAATGCTTTGAGAAAGCATTGGAGATAAAACCTGAACTTGAATTAAGGGACTATTATTCACAGGCACTGATAATGAATAATAAGTTGAAACCGGCGTTGGAGCAGTTGGATATAATGTCAAAGGCACAACCTGACAACATACTTATATACATGCGTATGGCAAATGTAGCATACATGATGGAAGATTATGATGCAATGGCTCTTGCATGTGTTGAGGCCTTGCGTATAGATGGGAATAATTCGGAGGTAAACTATACTTATGCGCGTGCATGTATTGGTAAGAATGAACTTATCACTGCAGTGGCATTGCTTACAAAGGCTATTACTGCAGATGCCAAATACGAAAGTGCATATCTGTTAAGAGGTGAGACTTTGCTAAAGATGGGCGACTTTAACAGTGCTGAAAATGATGCTGAATGGTTGCTAAAAAATGCAGAAAGCAGTGAGGAGATTATTCTTTTGAGAGCAAGAATAGCAAAAACTAAGGGTGAAAACGATGAATCGCTGGACCTTTATAGTAAGGTTATAGAACAAAATCCATTTTGTATTGACGCTTTTAAGGAACGTGGTGCTTTAAAGTTGGCTGTAGGTGATAAAGACGGAGCTGAAGAAGATATGCGTCAGGTGCTTGAATTGAATCCAAATGTGCAAAATGACGTAAATGGAGAGTTTACAGCCGATGGAACAGAAAACATACAGCAAAAGGTAGAAAAGGCCTATCGCAGTTTAGATCCTTATGGAATAGGTGGAATTGGATTGTAAAATACAAAAAATGAAAGTAAAATTGTGATTTTTGTTGTAATTCTTTTGGTGGGATCAAATAAAAGTTATACTTTTGCAATCAATAATAACAAAATAGAAAAGTTATGAATAATTCATACGCATCTTTTTATTACTTTTATTTTTACTTTGCAAGGATTTGTGAAGCGGGAAGTTGCGTGTAAATTTCGACTTATAGGAAAATGAAATTAAAATAAATACGAAACGGTCCCGCTCTTAAGAGTGAGACCGTTTTTTGTTAAATAATATATGAAGAGAATTGCAATACAAGGTGAGATTGGGTCGTTCCACGATATAGCGGCACATCAATACTTTAACGGTGAGCAGATAGAACTTATATGCTGTTCTACGTTCGAACAAGTGTTTGAAAACATCAAACGTGACCCTACAGTGATAGGAATGATTGCCATAGAGAACACTATAGCCGGTTCGCTGCTGCATAATTATGATTTGCTGAGAGAGAGTGGTGTGACGATTGTAGGTGAGCATAAACTACATATCGAACATTCTATATGTTGCCTACCAGACGATAACTGGGACACTATAAATGAAGTTCATTCTCATCCAGTGGCTTTAGCACAATGTCGCAACTTCCTTGCTAATCATCCTGATATGAAAGCTGTAGAGGCTGAGGACACTGCGGGCAGTGCTGAATATATTTCAAAGAATAATATTCGTGGATGGGCAGCAATCTGTTCTTCTTATGCCGCAAATATATATGGAATGAAAATATTGCAGGAAGATATCCATGATAACAAGCATAACTATACACGCTTTTTAGTTGTAAGTAATCAACATAAGGCTTCGCTCTTACGAGAAGTTGAAAAGAGCAATAAGTCAAGTCTTGTATTTAGTTTAGCGCATGAGGAGGGGAGTCTTAGTAAGGTGCTTACAATACTTAGCTTCTATGATGTCAACTTGACTAAAATCCAGTCTTTGCCAATTATCGGACATGAATGGGAATACTTGTTTTATGTAGATGTTTCGTTTGACAATCTTACAAGATATCGTCAGAGTATTGATGCAATAACACCATTAGTAAAGAATATAAAAATACTTGGAGAATATGAAACCTGCTAATAGAATAAATGAAATACAGGAATACTACTTCAGTAGAAAACTGAAAGAAGTCGCAAAACTTAATGCTCAGGGACAAGACATTATTAGTTTGGCTATTGGTAGTCCTGATATGCCACCATCGCAACAGACGATAGACAAGCTATGTGAAGTGGCAAGGCAAAGCGATGCACATGGTTATCAGCCAACGATGGGAACACCAGAATTACGTGAGTCCATGGCCCATTTCTATAAGAAATGGTATGGAGTGGATATTAACCCAGCTACAGAAATACAACCTCTCATTGGTAGTAAGGAAGGTATTTTGCATACGACATTGGCTTTTGTAAATCCTGGAGAAGAAGTTCTTGTGCCAAATCCTGGTTATCCAACATATACTAGTTTAAGTAATATTCTCGGTGCAAAGGTTGTAAACTATAATTTGCGTGAAGATAATGGATGGCAGCCTGATTTCGATGAACTTGAAAAAATGAATCTGGAAAAGGTAAAATTGATGTGGGTAAACTATCCAAACATGCCGACTGGTGGAAATGCTTGTGTTGAGACATACAAACGTTTGGTTGATTTCGCTCAAAGACATGATATTGTAGTGGTAAATGATAATCCTTATTCTTTCATACTCAATGAAGGTGAGAAACTTTCAATATTACAGATTCCTGGAGCAAAGGACTGTTGTATAGAATTCAATTCTATGAGTAAGAGTTTCAATATGCCCGGATGGCGCGTAGGATTATGTACGTCAAATGCCACATTCATCAGTTGGATATTGAAAATCAAGAGTAATATTGATAGTGGAACATTTCGCGGCATTCAACTTGCTGCAGCCGAAGCTTATAATACAAACAGCGAGGAGTGGCATCAAGAATATAATGTAAATGTATACCGTCGTAGAAGAGATATAGCAGAAAGTATAATGAGAACTTTGGGATGTGAATTTGACAAGAAACAAGTAGGAATGTTCCTTTGGGGTAAGATCCCAGAAAAATATTCTGATGTTGAAGAACTCACAGAACGTGTATTACATGAGGCTAGGGTATTTGTAACCCCGGGTTCGATTTTCGGATCAAATGGTAAGTGCTATGTGAGAATAAGTCTTTGTGCAAAGGATGAAAAACTAAAGATGGCTCTTGATAGAATAAAAGCTATTGAATGGTAATATAAAAATATGAATAGATAATAAAATATATACGATTATGGAACTCGAATTACAACCTCTTAATTTACCGAGTGATAATGAACGTCCTTCATGTATCATTGCCGGACCTTGTTCGGCTGAAACAGAAGAACAAGTACTTACAACAGCTAAAGAACTAGCAGCCAAGGGCTGTCATATATTCCGCGCAGGTATTTGGAAACCACGCACAAAACCTGGAGGCTTTGAAGGTAAGGGTGAAGAAGCTCTGCCATGGATGAAAAAAGTAAAAGAACAGACTGGCATGCTCACTGCAACAGAAGTCGCAACTCCTGAACACGTTGAACAGGCTTTGAAATATGGTATTGACGTCTTGTGGGTAGGAGCGCGTACTAGTGCAAATCCTTTTGCTATGCAAGCTTTAGCTGATAGTTTGAAAGGTGCAGATGTGACAGTCTTAGTCAAAAATCCTGTAAACCCAGATTTAGAATTATGGATTGGTGCGCTTCAGCGTCTCAATCAATCAGGAATAAAGCGTCTAGGAGCAATACATCGTGGTTTCTCAAGCTTTGATAAGAAGATATATCGTAATCTTCCAATGTGGCAGATTCCAATAGAGTTGCACAGACGTATACCAGAATTGCCGATGATCTGTGATCCTAGTCATATTGGTGGTAGACGTGACCTTATTGCTCCTCTTTGTCAACAGGCTATGGATTTAGGCTTTGATGGCCTTATTGTCGAGAGCCACTGCAATCCAGACGAGGCTTGGAGTGACGCAAAACAGCAGGTTACTCCAGATATATTGGATTATATCCTTAGTTTGCTTGTAGTTCGTGATGAGCATACTACAACAGAAGGACTGCGTCAACTGCGTTCACAAATTGATGAACTTGATAATCAGTTAATGGATCTTCTTGCAAAGCGTATGAGAGTATGTCGTGAAATTGGTACATATAAGAAGGAACACAATATGACTGTTCTTCAGGCTACACGTTATAATGAAATACTTGAAAAGCGTGGTGCACAGGCAAGTTTGTGTGGGATGAATCCTGAATTTGCTGCTCAGGTATTTGAGCATATTCACGAAGAAAGTGTGCGTCAGCAGTTGGATATAGTAAATCAGTAAGATGAAAATATTAATAATGGGAGCAGGTAAGATGGGAAGTTTTTTCATCGACCTGCTCAGCTTTGACCATGATGTGGCTGTATATGAGAAAGATGCTAAGAGAATGCGCTTTACATATAACTGTCAACGTTTTACAACATTGGACGAAGTTAAAAACTTTGCGCCAGAATTGGTTATAAATGCAGTTACAGTGAAATATACTTTATCTGCATTCAAGGAAGTTTTGCCATATTTGCCAACTGAATGTATCGTTAGTGATATAGCCAGCGTAAAGACAGGATTGAAGGACTTTTATGAGCAGAGCGGACATCCTTATGTCAGTACTCACCCTATGTTTGGCCCTACTTTTGCAAATCTGAACCAACTTAGTGAGGAAAATGCAATCATAATTAGTGAAGGTGATTACACGGGACGTATTTTCTTTAAGGATCTGTATCAGAAACTTGGTCTTAATATTTACGAATATACTTTCCTCGAACATGACGAGACGGTAGCTTACTCATTGAGTATCCCGTTTGTGTCTACATTCGTTTTTGCAGCTGTAATGAAACATCAGGATGCTCCAGGAACAACATTTAAACGTCATATGCGTATAGCTAAAGGGGTGTTGAATGAGGATGATTATCTGCTTCAGGAGATATTGTTCAATCCTTATACAAGTGGTCAAGTATCTAAAATACGTGAGGAACTGAAAGAATTGATAGATATTATAGACAACAAAGATGCCAAGTTGATGAAGAAATATCTTACGAAGATTAGACAGCACGTAAAAGAGGAACTGGTATGATTATTTTGTTATGAAAATATTTTATTTATTGCTCGGTATCTTTACTTTCGTAGAATTGAACTGTGAGAATCTTTTTGATACACAGCATGATTCACTAAAGAATGATACCGAGTTTCTTCCTGATAGTTATCATCATTGGAATAATGGTAAGTATTGGAAGAAGCTTAATCATATTGGTCAGGAAATAATAGCATGTGGAGAAGATTCTGAACGTTGGATGCTTCCTGACATGGTAGCATTGTGTGAGGTTGAAAATGACAGTGTTATGCGTGACTTAACAAAGCGTTCGTTGCTACGTCAGGCTAGATATGAATATCTTGTTACCAATTCGCCCGATGAACGAGGTATAGACGTAGCTCTCCTATATTCGCCATTTTCGTTTCAATTGATTGATTGGCATGCAATAAGAGTTAAGCCGATAAAGGATATGCGACCTACTCGTGATATTCTTTATGCGTCAGGACGGGTTATCAGTGGCGATACAGTTCATGTCTTTGTTGTTCATGCTCCGAGTAGGGCTGGAGGTGAATTAGTTTCACGACCAAACAGAATGGCCGTGGCTAAAAAACTTACTTCAGCTATTGATTCGGTAAAGGCTATTTCACCATTGGCAAAGATTATTGTTGCTGGAGATTTTAATGACTATATCAATGATAAAAGTTTGCAATATATTTGTAATTCAGGAATGACTGATGTCTCGGCTGATGCTCATGGTAATAATGGAGCTAAAGGAACATATAAGTTTAAAGGTGAATGGGGTAGTCTTGACCATTTGTTTTGTAGTAACGCGCTAAGAACTATGGTTATAGGTTGTTGCATTGCTGATTATAAGTTTCTTCTTGTTGATGATGATATATATGGTGGTGTGGAACCTTTCAGAAATTTTCGTGGTGCAAAATATCTTAATGGTTATAGTGATCATTTACCTTTGGTTATAAAATTCAAGCAGTAAACTAAAATTGAATGTTCTTAAACCATGAAAACGTTAATGAATATCTAAGCAGTAAACTCTATTAATTTTTTTTAAAATATTATATAACACTCTTTTTTCTATTATTAATTATGTAATTTTGCATAGAAGCAAAATAGGGCGTTGTTTTTAAATAGATAATATATGCTTATTTTGCGAAAAAAGAGAATTATAAAAAAAGAAATATCATATGTTTGAAAATCTAAGTGATAGATTAGAGCGCTCATTCAAAATACTAAAGGGCGAGGGACAAATCACAGAAATAAATGTTGCAGAAACTCTTAAAGATGTGCGAAGAGCACTTCTTGATGCCGATGTAAACTATAAAGTCGCAAAAACTTTTGCAGACAATGTGAAGAAAAAGGCAATGGGTATGAATGTGCTCACCGCTGTGAAACCAGGTCAGTTAATGATTAAACTGGTACATGACGAACTTGCAGAACTCATGGGAGGTGATACTTCTGAATTAAAACTTGATGGTCATCCTGCAATAATATTGATGAGTGGTCTCCAAGGTTCAGGTAAGACTACATTCAGTGGCAAACTAGCTAATATTTTAAAGACAAAGAAAAATAAAAAACCGTTGTTGGTAGCATGTGACGTGTATCGTCCTGCTGCTATCGAACAGTTGAAAGTCGTAGGTGAGCAAATTGCAGTTCCTGTATATTCAGAACCAGAGAGCAAGAATGTCATTGATATCGCAAACAATGCTATAAAGGAAGCCAAGGCTAAGGGATATGATGTTGTTATTGTGGATACTGCCGGTCGACTTGCTGTTGATGAGCAGATGATGGCAGAGATTTCTAATCTTAAAACAGCATTGAATCCAGATGAAACCTTGTTTGTAGTTGATTCAATGACTGGTCAAGACGCTGTTAATACAGCTAAGGAATTTAATGACAGACTTGATTTTGACGGAGTCATCCTTACAAAACTTGACGGTGATACACGTGGTGGTGCTGCACTTTCTATCAGAACAGTTGTAACCAAACCTATTAAGTTTGTTGGTACCGGTGAGAAAATGGAAGCAATAGATGTGTTCCATCCTGCACGTATGGCAGATCGTATTTTAGGAATGGGTGATATCGTTTCTCTTGTTGAACGCGCTCAGGAGCAGTTTGATGAAGAAGAAGCGAAGAAACTTCAACGAAAAATACAGAAGAATAAGTTTGATTTCAACGATTTCCTTAATCAGATTGAGCAGATTAAAAAAATGGGTAATCTGAAAGACCTAGCGAGTATGATTCCTGGAGTTGGCAAGGCTATAAAGGATGTTGATATAGATGATAATGCCTTTAATGGTATTGAGGCTATTATAAAAAGTATGACCCCATCAGAACGTACAACTCCTGAAATTCTTAATACTAGTCGTCGTCAAAGAATAGCCAAAGGCTCAGGTACAAGCATACAGGAAGTGAACAAACTTGTAAAGCAGTTTGAACAGACTCGTAAAATGATGAAGATGGTCACTGGTAATCAGATGGCAGGCATGATGAGCCGCATGAAAGGTATGAAAATGCCAGGTATGCCAAAAATATAAAAATAAATATTACTATAATGCAATTAATTGACGGAAAGGCTACAGCGGCAGCTATCAAGGCTGAAATAGCTGAAGAGGTGAAAAAAAACATTGCGGTAGGTGGTAAGCAACCACATCTAGCTGCTGTTTTGGTAGGTCACGATGGTGGCTCTGAAACTTATGTCAAGAACAAAGTCATTGCATGTGAACAATGTGGATTTAAGTCAACTCTAATTCGCTACGATGATGATGTGACAGAAGATGAATTACTCTTATGCGTAGATAGATTGAATAAGGATTCTGATGTTGACGGTTTTATTGTACAGTTGCCTTTACCAAGGCATATAGATGAACAAAAAATCATAATGGCAATTGACTATCGTAAAGATGTCGATGGCTTTCATCCTATCAATGTAGGAAGAATGGCAATAGGTCTACCTTGCTTTATATCTGCTACTCCGTTGGGAATAATTACATTGCTAAAACATTATGGTATAGAGACAAGTGGTAAAAAATGTGTGGTGCTAGGAAGAAGCAATATTGTTGGTAAGCCAATGGCCCAATTAATGATGCAGAAAAATTTCGGCGACGCAACAGTGACAGTTTGTCATAGTCATTCAAAATGTTTAAAGAAGGAATGCTTTGAGGCTGACATTATAATAGCAGCAATTGGTAAGCCAGATTTTGTTACAGCTGATATGGTAAAAGATGGTGCTGTAATAGTTGATGTTGGTACAACACGCGTTCCAGATGCTACACGAAAGAGTGGATTCAGACTTAATGGTGACGTTAAGTTTGATGAGGTCTCTCAAAAATGTTCTTTTATAACTCCTGTTCCTGGAGGTGTCGGCCCGATGACCATTTGTTCTCTGATGAAGAATACATTGGCTGCAGGGAAGAAAGAATATTATAAATGAAAAGTGAATATAACTTGATTTTTTTATAACTCTCTAATTTTTTGTGGGACTGGTACGCAGGGATGCGAATCAGTCCCTTTTTGATTAGAACAAAATGTATTATCATGAAGAAGTTTAATATACTTTTAGTTTCGCTTGCACTTCAAGTAAGTGCTATGGCACAGAGTGTTGAACCAGAATATACCATATCTGGCAATGATTCTACATGCCAGATATTTGTGTATTCTCCAGGAGAAAAAGACGGATTACGTTTGGCTTATCTCGGAGAGAATGAAAAATGGAATGATGTTGGGCAGTTGTGTTCTTCTGACTATGGGCAATGGGGAGCAGAGAAAAAAATGCATAGCCCTTATGTTATAAAGGCAAAAGATGGAACTTGGCGTGCAGTTTGGGGATTGAATAATACAACTCCAGCCTTTGCGGCAGCATATTCGGAAGATTTAATAACATGGCGACCGCAAGATTATCCTACAGTTGCTGAACGTGGAGTTCATAATCCGATTGTTTACCAAATGGATGATGGTGGCTTTGATATTTATCTGAAAACAGCAAATGGTAAGAGATACGTTCATACTTCTGAAGATTTTCGCCATTTTGATGAAGATTCTGTTGAAGCGCAGGCTGATGACGTCTTATGGCAAATGGCAAAAGAAAATGTAAATGGTAAGTCGTATTTTGGAAATGAATTTGAAATACCAGCATTCCATCTTAATTATATAAGAAATTGGTTTAGTGCTTTGGATAAGGATAATGTAAAGTATAGTGAAAAGATGGCCGATGATGGGAAGCGTTTTCTAAATATAGGTGATAGTATTGATGCGACTCTTGACATTGATTTTTCTAAAACAAAAAAAATAAGTAACAAGTTGATAGGAGTCTTCTTTGAAGATATTAATTACGCTGCTGATGGAGGGTTGTATTCAGAACTTTTAATAAATAGAGATTTTGAATACAATGATAAAGATCATATCGGTTGGAATTCAACTACAGGTTGGAAATCTGATCAGCCAATAGTTATATCAGTAGATATGCCTTTAAGTAAAAATAATCAGCATTATGCCATAATAAACAAAAGCTCATTGATTAATTCTGGGTGGGATGGTATCATCTCATCTAAAGGAAATAATTTTGATTTATCCATGTTTGCACGTTGTATTGACGGCAAAAAAAATCAACTAATTGTATCTCTTATTGATTCTTTGGGAAATTCTGTTGCCGAAGGCAAGATCAAATTAGAGGGTAATGAATGGAATAAGTATAGCTTGAATTTAAATATAAATACTAAAAAACATCAAGATTATGTAGATAAGTTGCATAATCTTAGTTTACTTATCACTGGTAAGAATGAAGGACCGGTAGCTGTAGATATGATTTCTTTATTTCCTCATCAAACATTCAAAGGGCATGGAATGAGAATTGATTTGGCTCAGACGATAGCAAATCTAAAACCAAAGTTTGTTCGTTTCCCTGGAGGATGTATGCTGCATGGTGACGGACTTAGTAATATATATAATTGGAAAGAGACTATTGGACCTTTACAGGATAGAAAGCCAGCAAGAAACATCTGGAATTATCATCAGTCAAGAGGATTAGGATACTATGAGTATTTTCAGTTCTGCGAAGACATCGGAGCTGAACCTTTACCAGTTATGGCTGCAGGAGTGTCTTGTCAGAATTCTTCAGCAAATACAAAAGGTATAGGAGGCCAGCAATGTGGTATTCCTATGGATAAAATGCCTGAATATATACAGAATGTACTAGATATGATAGAATGGGCAAATGGCGATCCAGCTACTTCTAAATGGGCAAAGATGCGCCAAGAGGCAGGGCACCCAGCTCCATTCAATCTAAAAATGATAGGTGTTGGCAATGAAGATCTGATTTCAACGGTTTTTGAGGAAAGATATTTGATGATATGTAAAGCTGTAAAAGCTAAATATCCAAACCTTGAGGTCGTAGGTACCGTTGGCCCTTTTCATAATCCTTCATCTGATTATATAGAGGGATGGAAAATTGCTAATGAAAACAAAAAATATATTGATGCCGTTGATGAGCATTATTATGAATCTACAGGTTGGTTCTTGCACAATACTGACTATTATGACAATTATGATAGGAAGGCTCCTAAGGTATATCTTGGCGAATATGCATCACATACAAGAACAATGGAATCCGCATTGGCAGAAGCAATATATCTTTGTAATTTAGAGCGTAATGGTGATGTCGTGGAAATGGCAAGTTATGCTCCGCTGCTATGTAATGATAAGCATAAGAATTGGAATCCAGATCTTATTTATTTTGATGAAACAAATATTGTTACTACCCCGAGCTATGAAACCCAGGCTTTGTTTTCAAATTACTCTGGTGATAAGTATATCAGCTCAAAGATAAATATTGATGATAAGTATGCTTATCGTGTGGCTTCAAGTGTAGTGAGAGATGAAACTAAAGGTAAGACATATCTTAAGCTTGTTAACGCATTACCAACAAAGGTCTGTATTAAAGTGAATGGTATGAATCTTTCTTCAAATATAAAATATGTGATGTTTGGAGGAAAACCAGAAAGCAAGACAACAGAGAAAATTTCAAATGATGCTAATAATACAAGTTCAGCATTAATAATAGGTAATAATATAATCCAACTCCCAGCATATTCTGTTGTTGGAATAGAACTATAGAGGTTCTTAAATCTCTATAGTTTCAATGCCTCCGTAATCTATAAGATTTTCGAAGGCATTTTCTTTTTTGAATAATTTCCCATATATTCCTGCGCATATCAAAACACCTCCGTGGGCGAATATCGCAACATTCTTATATGACTTATCCTTTAATTCATCAAGAAAATCAGCAACACGCTGATATAATATAGGAAAACTCTCACCTCCTGTTGCTTCCAAGTGCATATAGTCGTTATACCAATCAAGTATATGGGGATCCTCATTAGCGATATCATCATATAAGCGCATTTCCCAATCACCCATATTCATTTCTTTAAGTCTATTTTCTAATATTGGATTTGAATAACCACATGCTGCAGCTAACTTTCGAGCTCTGGTGAGTGGGGAAGAATAAACAATATCAAAAGGTTTTAAATACTCTAATTTTTCTTTTGTTATAGCCGCTTCTTCCATGAAAGTTTCTGCCACAGGAATATCGCTCCAGCCATAGCATGTTCCTTTTGGAACTCCAATTTTTGTGTGTCTGATAAGTGTAACTTTCATTATATTAATTAGGTAAATAATTGTAGTGAGTAATAATAAACGTGATGTAGAAACTTAATTCCGTAATTAGGAATATTGCTCCGCAACAGTCTCCTGTGTAGCCATGTATGCGTTTCCATATAAATAGATATAGAAAATATAATACAACTCCAGGGACAGCAATACATGTATAAGATAAACCGAAAAAGTACCATATGATAGCAATAGGAATTCCTCCTTGCAACATTAACAAAATTCCTCCTCGTATGTTGAATTTCTTATATACTACACCATTTTTAGAAGTTTCTGCAGTTCGCGCGTATGGCATCATCTGTATTATCTGTGACGTTACCATCTTGCAGAATGGATCAGCTGCTATTACTATTATTGCGGCATTAATAGGTGAACATAAAGATAGACATTTGTATAATGTAAAGAGATATAATGTAATACCAAGTACGCCGTATGTACCAATTTTGCTGTCTTTCATTATGTCGAGAATCCTTTGTCTATCAGTTCCTCCACCGCCAAAACCATCAATAAAGTCTGTTAGGCCATCTTCATGTAAAGCGCCTGTTATAGCGATTCGTGATATTATCGCTAAAATTATTGCTAGTTCGTATGGCATGAACCAAGGTCCGAAGAATAATATCGCAGCCATTATGGGTGCTGTTATCCAACCAATAATAGGCCAGAATTCAACTACGGTTTCGTAAGCTTCTTTGGGTGGTTGGTGGATTCTCCAAAAAGGTAATCTTGTAAAAAAAATTAGTGCAGCCCAAATACGATCGTATAATTTTATATTTTTTTCTATGGAAACAAGCATTTTTAGAAATATTTTGTTATATGTGCATTATTGAAATTATTCATTTCGTTCATCATGTTCACTGCAGATTGAATGATGGGGTAGGCACATAGTGCTCCTGTGCCTTCACCTAGTCTTAATCCCAATGATAATAGAGGTTTGACATTAAGTATGTTTAGCATTTTGCGGTGTCCTGATTCATCTCCGCAGTGTCCGAAAATTGCATATTTTAGTATTTCGGGATACAGCTTGCTTGCGGCCATAATGCATGCAGACATAATAAAACCATCAACAAGTATTAATACATGCTTCTCAGCGGCTCTAAGCATGCTTCCCATAGCTCCGACCATTTCGAAACCGCCAAAATATCTAATGGTATCAATTATATCGTGATTACTAGTATTAAATTTTTCTATTGATTTTTTTAAAATATCGTATTTGTGTTTTATACCTTCATCAGATAACCCAGCTCCAGCACCTATACATTCTTTAAGCGGAATACCTCCGAAGATACTCATCCAAATACTGGATGGACTAGTGTTTGCAATACCCATTTCTCCAATACAGATTACGTTACACCCTTCAGAGATACATTCATCTGTCATTGCGGCACCTATATCTATTGCATTTCTGAATTGTTCTTCAGTCATTGCTGGTTCATAAAGAAAATTCTTTGTGCCATTTGCAATTTTGCGATTGATTATCTTGGGATTGTCCGATAAGTTATAATCTACTCCTATATCCACAATTTTTAATTCAAATCCGTGTTGGTTACAAAACATGTTTACGCCTCCTCCGCCTTTTGTGAAGTTTATCATTTGCTGCCAAGTTACGTTACGTGGAGAAACGGAAACGCCCTCTCTCTCAATACCATGATCGCCACCGAACAGTATGTGGCAAGGATGTGATAACTCTGGCGATAGGGTTTGCTGTATCAGACAAATTTGCAATGCTAAATCCTCAAGCGTTCCCAAAGAACCTTTTGGTTTGTTTAGATTGTCAATCTTGTCTTGAATGTCTTGTTTTATATCCAAGCAAGGAGATTTTATGTTAAATCTTTTTTTCATAATTATTTTATTTTTATAGGAATACCTGAAACCATAAGGATAACTTCGTTTGCTTTTCTTGCCACATATTGGTTCATCCAACCTTCCAAATCTGTGAATCGTCTTTGTATAGCATTATCGCTAACGCCACCGCTACCAATTTCGTTAGTTACAAAGATAAATGTCGCATCTTGATTTGTGAATTTATCGAATTCATCTTTGATTGCAGTTAAAGCTTCGTCAACACTAGGTTGATTATTGTCTTCACGACTTTTATCATAAAAAAAATTAGTACACCATAATGTTAAACAATCAATAACACAAACCTTATTGTAAACATAGTGACGTGAAAGAAATTTCTCTTCTTCTATGTTTGTCCAGTTAGTGCCTCGCCGTTCTTGATGTTTCTTAACTCTTATCATAAACTCTTCGTCCCAAATATGTGCTGTGGCAAGATATATGGGGCTTGGACTAAGACGAATAGCTAAATTTTCTGCATAAACGCTTTTTCCTGAACGTTGCCCACCTGTTATTAGGATAATTTTTTTCATACTGCGAAGATAGCAAAAAGTTATTCAATTTACCAAACAAAATGCAAAAAACAAGTAGCGAAAGTGCTTAATAAACAATAATTGAATTGATTTTGCTCATTTTTCATATTATATAGTATAAATATATTAATAAAAATTTGGATGTTTCAATAATTTTTACGTACTTTGCAATCAGAAATTGAAAATAGAAAAAATCAATAATTATTAATTAATTTTAGAGAGACATGAAAAAGTTAGTTTTATTGTTCACTGCTGCTGTTTTAGCAGTTTCTGCTTCTGCACAGACTGTAGAAGAGAGTAAAACATTTGACAACATTTATGTAGGTATAAATGGTGGTCTTGCAACAAAGGCTACAGGTCATTCTTGGATGAAGGGCCTTGATCCTAATTTCGGTGTACGCATTGGTCGTAACTTCACTCCAGTTTTGGGTGCCGCAATTGAAAGCAACGCTTATTTTTCAAATAAACCTTGGGCATCTACTGGTACTGTTGTTCGTTACCTTAACACAAGTTTTCTTGGTACTGTTAATTTGAGCAACTGGTTCGGTGGTTATCTTGGTCAGCCACGTCCATTCGAGGTTAGTTTTGTTGCTGGTTTCGGTTGGGGGCATCTTTTTGGAAACTCTAAGGAGTATGATAAAGCAGGTTGCATTAACAACCTTACTTCTAAGGTAGCTCTTGATTTTGCTTTCAACCTTGGTGCTGACAAGGCATGGCAGGTTTACATTGAGCCAGCTATTATGTATGGTCTTAATGACAAGTCTAACACTCCTTACAATCTTGGAAATGAAGGTATCAAGTTCGATGTTAACCATAGCTTCGTTCAGTTGAACGCAGGTGTTGTTTACAAGTTCAAGAATTCTAATGGTACACACAACTTCAAGATTGCTCAGCTTCGTGATCAGAGTGAAATCGATGGTTTGAATTCTCAGATCAGTGATCTACGTGGTGAGCTTGCTAAGAAGCCAAAGGAAGTTATCAAGGAAGTTATCAAGGAAGTTCCAGCTGAGGCAACTACATGCCCATTGTTCGTAACATTCGCTCAGGGTAAGGCTGATCTTACTAAGGATGCTAAGATGGTACTTGACAATGTAGCTAATGGTTCTACTGTAGAAATCATAGGTACAGCTTCTCCAGAAGGTTCTGCAAAGGTTAACAAGATGGTTTCTCAGAATCGTGCTAACAATGTTGCAAAGTACTTGAAGAGTAAAGGTGTTGTTGTAAAGGATGCAACTGGTAAGGGTGTACAGGGTGTTACATCTAACCGCCTTGCTGTAGTTTACGTTAAGTAATAAGTATTTAACTGAATTATACTAGTTAAGATATTCCCTAGTGGCTTATACCACTAGGGATTTTTTTTATATTATATTTATGTGTTATTGATAAATCGAAACTTTTTTATGTATTTATGTTACATAAATGTTATATTAATAAATAATATGCATTAATCTATTGGTGGTTTCGTATTTTCTAATTATCTTTGCAAATTAAATAAGGAGAAGCTTGTTCTCGTTTATAATATTTGTATATAAAATACATTATAGGTATGAAACATCAATTAAGAAGTTCTGTCTGTACAGAAGGCAGGAGAATGGCTGGAGCTAGAGCTTTGTGGGTAGCTGCTGGCATGAAGCATGAACAATTTGGTAAACCAATTATAGCAATAGTCAATAGTTTTACTCAATTTGTTCCAGGACATACGCATCTTCACGAAATAGGTCAGATTGTAAAAAAAGAAATTGAGGACATGGGTTGTTATGCTGCTGAGTTTAATACTATCGCTATTGATGATGGTATTGCAATGGGGCATGATGGTATGCTTTATTCTTTACCTTCAAGAGATATAATAGCTGACTCTGTTGAGTATATGGTTAATGCTCATAAGGCAGATGCTATGATATGCATATCAAACTGTGATAAAGTTACTCCTGGTATGCTCATGGCTTCAATGAGGCTCAATATTCCGACTATATTTTGTTCTGGAGGTCCGATGGAGGCTGGTCGTTGGAAAAACGAAAATGCCGACCTTATTACAGCTATGGTTAAAGGTGCCGACCCTTCAGTAAGTGATGAAGAAATGAAGGACATCGAAAGTTGTGCATGTCCTGGTTGTGGTAGTTGTTCAGGTATGTTTACAGCGAATTCTATGAATTCTCTTACTGAAGCTGTAGGTTTGGCTCTTCCTGGAAATGGAACTATTTTAGCAACTCACAAGAATAGAATACAATTATTTAAAGATGCTGCTCGTCAGATTGTTAAAAACGCTTTCGCATATTATGAAGATGGTAATGACAGTGTTCTACCGCGTAGTATAGCCACACGCAATGCTTTCCTTAATGCAATGGCTCTTGATATTGCAATGGGTGGTAGTACTAATACCGTCCTTCATCTTCTTGCTGTTGCTCAGGAAGGTGATGTAGATTTCAAAATGAAGGATATTGATGAATTAAGTCGTAAAGTTCCTTGTTTGTGTATGTTGGCTCCGAATACTCAAAAATATAGCGTTCAAGAGTGCAATAGAGCAGGGGGAATACTTGGAATCTTGAATGAACTAAACAAGGCTGGATTGTTGCACAAAGACACAAATAGAGTTGATTGTATGACTCTTGTTGAGGCTTTGACAAAATATGCAATCACAGGTGAAAATATCAATCCTGATGCAGATAGAATTTACCATAGTGCACCTGGACATAAATTCTCTACTCAAATGGGTAGTCAGGATGAGAAATGGGATAGTCTTGATACAGATCGTACAAATGGATGTATCAGGGATTTGGAACATGCTTATACTAAAGATGGTGGTCTTGGCGTGCTTTTTGGAAATATAGCTCAGGATGGCTGTGTTGTTAAAACAGCCGGAGTTGATAAATCTTTATGGCATTTTTCTGGGCCAGCTGTTGTATTTGACAGTCAGGAAGATGCTTGTGATGGAATACTTAGTGGCAAAGTTAAGAAAGGTGACTGTGTCGTTATTACACATGAAGGTCCAAAGGGAGGTCCTGGTATGCAGGAGATGCTTTATCCAACTTCTTATATTAAGAGCATGCATATGGGAAAGGAATGTGCGTTGATTACAGACGGGCGTTTTTCTGGTGGTACTTCTGGATTGAGCATTGGGCATATTTCTCCAGAGGCTGCTGCTGGTGGTAATATAGGTAAGATAAAAGATGGTGATATTATAGAAATAGATATTCCAAACCGCAGTATAAACGTAAAGCTAAGTGATGATGAATTGGCTGCACGAAAGCAACAACCTTTGAAACGTAAAAGGTTGGTTAGTAAGTCTTTACGTATTTATGCTCAAAGTGTTAGCTCTGCCGATAAGGGTGGAGTACGAATGATTGATTGATATTGAATATGTTTTAGTAGTTTAAGTTAAATATAATGAGTAAAGAAGTAATTACAGGTTCTGAAGCATTGATGCGTTCTTTGCATAATGAAGGTGTTAAGACTATATTCGGTTATCCGGGTGGAGCTATAATGCCTGTATTCGATGCTTTGTTTGGTTACACGAGAGGTGATAAGAAAATGTTTGATCATATCTTAGTACGTCACGAGCAGGCTGCTGCTCATGCTGCCGAAGGGTATGCACGAGTCAGTGGAAATGTTGGAGTGTGCCTTGTTACTAGTGGACCAGGAGCTACTAATACATTGACAGGTGTTGCTGATGCTATGATGGATTCTACGCCAATAGTCGTGATTGCAGGACAGGTTGGTGTTGGAGCTTTGGGTACTGATGCTTTTCAGGAAGTTGATTTAGTTGGAGTCGCACAACCTATTACAAAATGGGCTTACCAAATACGTCGTCCGGAAGATGTGGCTTGGGCTGTAAGTCGTGCTTTTTATATTGCACGTTCCGGTCGTCCAGGACCTGTTGTTCTTGATTTTCCGAAGAATGCGCAAAATCATACATGTGAATGGAATCCAATAAAAGTGGATAATGTAAGGTCATATAATCCTTATCCTACAATTGACAGTAGTGCTATTGAAGAAGCTGCAATGTTAATCAATAGTGCTAAAAAACCATTTGCATTGGTTGGACAGGGGGTTGAATTGGGAAATGCTCAGAATGAACTTGTTGAATTTCTTGAGAAAGCTGATATTCCAGCTGGTCGTACATTGTTGGGATTGTCTGCATTACCGTCAGACCATCCTTTGGATATAGGTATGTTAGGAATGCATGGTAGCTATGCTGCAAATATGAAAACTCAGGAGTGCGATGTACTTATAGCAATAGGCATGCGATTCAGTGATAGAGTTACAGGATTACCTTCCACTTATGGAAAACAGGCAAAGATAATTCATCTTGATATTGATGCATCCGAGATAAATAAGAATATCAAAACTGATGTTGCTGTATTGGGAAATTGCAAGCAAACCATTCCTGCAATAACGAGTTTACTGAATGAAAATAATCATCGTGAATGGCGTGATTCGTTTAAAAAATATGAAGATATGGAAACGGAGAAGGTCATCGAACCAGATATTCATCCTACTGAAGGTCCTTTGTTGATGGGCGAAGTTACCAATGTTGTTGCCGAAGTTACTAATGGTGAGGCCGTATTGGTAAATGATGTTGGTCAAAATCAGATGATATCTAGTCGATATTTTAAGTTTAAGAATAAACGTTCTATTGTTACTAGTGGAGGCTTTGGCACAATGGGGTTTGGGCTTCCTGCGGCTATCGGTGCAAGTTTTGGCGCTCCCGAAAGAACAATCTGTTGTTTTTGTGGAGACGGAGGCTTACAGATGAGTATACAAGAGTTTGGCACTATAATGGAACAACAGGCACCTGTAAAGATAATCCTTCTTAATAATAATTTTTTAGGGAATGTACGTCAGTGGCAAGATTTAATGTTTAATGGGCGTTATTCGTTCACTCATATGATGAATCCACATTATCAGGAAATCTCTAAGGCTTATAACATACCTTATGATATTGTTATAGACCGTAAAGACTTACGTACAAAAGTCGAAAAGATGATTTCCACAAAAGGACCTTATTTTTTGGAATGTGCTATAAAGGAAAAAGAGGATATTGTCCCTATGATATTACCAGGAAAGAGTGTTGACGGGATGTTGCTTGAACTTGATTATTAGTATTTCAAATTTTAAGTAAGATGGAAAAAAAATTATATACATTATTAGTCTATTCTGAGAATATCGCCGGTATATTAAGTCAAATCACAGCGGTATTTACTCGTAGACAAGTAAATATAGAGAGTTTAAATGTGTCAGCTAGCAGTATCTTGAATATTCATAAATATACGATTACTGCGTGGAGTGATGAAGAACAGATAAATAAAATTACAAAGGCCATTGAAAAGAAAATTGATGTGGTAAAAGCTGATTATTATACAGATGAACAACTATTTATTCATGAAGTAGCTCTGTTCAAAATATCAACACCTGTGTTGTTGGAAAATTCAGAAGTGTCTCGTACTATTCGTAGACATGATGCACGTATGATGGAAGTAAACAAAACTTACAGTACAGTATTGTTAGCTGGTTTGACAGAGGACATAGCCGACTTATTTAATAAGTTAAACGACTTTAAATGTCTGCTTCAATATACAAGAAGTGGTCGTATTGCTGTGACAAGAAGTTTTGATGAACCTATATCTGATTTTTTACACGAACAGGAGAGTAAAGATAATGACTGATGATATGTTGGATAAAGTTGGTTGCTATAGGTTCTTAGCAGAACCTTTTCATTGTGACTTTTCAAAGCATTTATTTATGGGTCATCTTGGAAATCATATGTTGAATGCTGCTGATTTCCATGCAAATGAACGTGGATATGGCATGAATTATCTCAATCCAATTCACAAGACTTGGGTGTTGTCAAGATTGGCAATAGAAATGACCGATATGCCTTTATCATATGAAAAATTCAATATTGAAACATGGGTAGATGGGGTTATGAAATTTTTTACAAGTAGAAATTTTACAGTTTTTAATCCTCATTCTAGTAAGATTTATGGATATGGTAAGAGCGTATGGGCTATGATAGACACCGATACGCGACAGCCAGTTGATATTTTAGCTATCCATGATGGCTTAATCTTTGACTACGTTGATAAGGAGAAACAATGTCCGATAGCTAAAAGTTCACGTGTAAAGATGTCTACTGATGCAAAACTTGTAAGGACGATAGATACAAACTATAGTGATGTAGATGTAAACGGACATATTAACAGTGTAAAATATATTGAACATATACTTGATCTATGGAATTTAGATTGGTACGCTCATAATAGTGTTAAACGTTTTGAAATTGCATATGTTGCAGAATGCCACTGTGGAGATAAATTGAATTTTTATAGTGAACATACTGGTGAAAACGAATACAGCATTAGAATTACAAAAACTTCTAAAATAATTATCGAAGAAGTCGAAGTTGTTAGAAGTAAAGTTAATTTTGTAAAAGATTGAAAGATTGTTTGGCTGTTTCGTTTTAAAATGTTACCTTTGCATACGAAAAATATTTGAATTCCCTAGCTGAAACCTTGGATAGGTAATGGAATGGATTTATAAAACGACTGTTTTTGGAAAAGACAGGCAAGATTCAAAGGGATAATAATAACCCGCGATCCCTTAAATTAGGGCGCACATTTTTAAAATAATATGGCAGAAATGAATTTTGGTGGAGTTGTAGAAACTGTAGTCACCAGTAAGGAATTTTCTTTAGAAAAGGCTCGTGAAGTACTTAAAAATGAAACAATTGCTGTAATTGGTTATGGTATTCAGGGACCTGGTCAGGCTTGTAACTTGCGCGATAATGGATTTAACGTTATCGTAGGTCAGCGTGAAGGTAAGACTTATGATAAATGTCTTGCAGACGGTTGGGTTCCAGGAAAAACTCTTTTCTCAATTGAGGAAGCTGTACAAAAAGGTACAATTGTTTGTATGTTGCTTTCTGATGCCGGTCAGATTGCCGTTTGGCCAAAGATTAAGCAGTATCTTACTGCAGGAAAGACTTTGTATTATTCTCATGGATTTGCTATCAATTGGCAGGACCGCACATGCGTTATTCCACCAAAGGATATTGATGTCATAATGGTTGCACCTAAGGGCTCTGGTACTTCTCTTCGTACTATGTTCTGTGAAGGTCGTGGATTAAACTGTTCTTATGCTGTTTATCAGGATGCCTCTGGTCATGCTGAAGACAAGACTATAGCATTTGGTATTGGAATCGGTGCTGGATATTTGTTTAAGACAACATTCCAGCGTGAGGCTACATCAGATTTGACTGGTGAGCGTGGTTCTTTGATGGGTGCCATTGAGGGCTTGCTTGAAGCACAGTATGATGTTTTGCGTGAGAATGGCCACACTCCATCTGAGGCTTTCAACGAGACTGTTGAGGAATTGACTCAGAGTTTGATGCCATTGTTTGGAGCAAAGGGAATGGATTGGATGTATGCTAACTGTTCTACAACAGCACAGCGTGGTGCTCTTGACTGGGCTCCTCGTTTCCGTGA
>OBMA010000037.1_pt1 | contig 52189 bp, 36 predicted proteins | sample 1539141 | NCBI WGS metagenome assembly OBMA01 (sample SAMEA3991484, study PRJEB22521) | metagenome | biome: anthropogenic terrestrial biome; feature: sewage plant; material: raw primary sludge | place: Sweden | collected 2012-09-26
CTATAGCGCAGAATTTCCCAATGATGAGCTTATCACCTAAAAATTCATAGTGATGCGTAACGTGCTCTTCAAAGCGCTCTGCACCACTGATATCGTCATAGTAGGTGTAATCACCGATGACAATATTTGGGCGTGTGATTACATTTTTAATGTAGCATACGCTTTTTATTTTTTCATTCGGATAAATTGAATTTGGATCTGGTCCATATTGCATAAATAATTCTCCTCAAATGGGGCCTTGTGTTTAATCTCAAGGACATATTGAAATCTGTTCAGTTACTTATATTCCTTCGGAATAGGAACATTAAATCTTTCGCATAGTAACCTTACGTCATGAATATCATTTTCATCATGCTCATATCCCATGTGAAATAAAACTTGATTTTCAGCATCTATACACTTTACAACTTTATCACCTATTTTCCCAATGCCACTAAACACGTTTGGTGGATACGTTTCACCTTCAAAAACAAGGTATCCTTGTTCGTTGAATTCAAATACATGAAGATCGATTATCCTGTCTTTAGCGTCCTTCCAAACCGTGTGATTTGTAGTGGTATATGCTTCAATAACTTCAGCAAAGCCTTTTTCTTTCAATATTTCAATAAAATCTTTGCTGTTTTTTTCTTCCACAAATAAATCAATATCGTTGTGGAACCTTGTTTCTTCTCCTAATAGAGCATCAACTCCCCAGCCACCATCTAACCAAATGGCAATCCCATTTTCTTCGGCGTATAAAATTATCTCAATGGCATCTTTTTTATTTACCATGCAACTCCTCCGTTCAAATTCTAATTTATCGCTACAATAGCAACGTTTTTAACCAACATCCAACCTGACCACACAACCTCGAAAATTCCCGAAAAAACATCTAATCTGACCACTCGCGACCCTTGATATCTAACCTGACCACTCGCGGGGCTATGACATCTAACCTGACCACTTGACTATCAAAAAGTGCCTTTATGGACTTGTTTCCGCGAAGCGATATTTTCATGTTCTTCGCTCAATGGGTTTCACACCCATGTGTGCTAAAACCCTTGATATATCAGGGTTTCCGGACTTCATGCTATTTTACCCTTGTTATCAATACTACCGTCTCAACGTGGCATGTTTGTGCAAAATTATCTGCACAGCATCCTTTTTTCATCCTGTACCCGGCTTTATAAAACAGCTCAAGGTCTCTTAACAATGATGTTGGCTTACAACTTATATAAACTATATTTTTTACCCCATAGTCTATTATCTTATTCAGTGCTTTGGGATTGACCCCATCTCTCGGTGGATCAAGGATAATAAAATCCGGTTTTTCTTCTATATCATCCAATTTTTTCAGAACATCGCCGCAAATAAATTCACAATTTTTCAGCTTATTGAGTTTTGCATTACTTCTTGCACTTTCAACTGCTTCCGGAATAATTTCAACACCGACAACCTTATTTGCAACTGGCGCCATAAGCTGCGCAATAGTCCCGGTTCCTGAATACAGGTCGAAAATTGTATCAGCGAGCAGTTCCGACGATTCATTGTTTTTGCATGCAAATTTTACATATTCACGCACCTTTGCATACAGGATTTCTGCACCTTTTGTATTTGTCTGAAAAAATGAAAATGGTGTTATCTTGAATTCAAGTCCCAGAACCTTTTCCATCAGATAATCATCGCCATAAAGATGCATTACTTTTTCCGGCACTATTGCATCCGAAAATGAATCATTTTCTGTATATACAATACCTGCAAGATGATTATATCCTTCCAGCGAACGAATTTTATCGCTTTCAAAAAGCTGTGTCATTCCATTAACCCATTCATCCAGATTCATCTGGACAAGAGCTTCATTTACTCCGCTTTCTTCCTTTGGAACATTTAAATCTTCTCTTGTCGTTGTGACAAGATTTACCATAATCCCGCCATCTGATGAACTTTGTCTGATTACAAGGTTTCTAAGTATCCCGCAGTGCTGCATTTTATGGTAAAATGGCACTTTTTTATCACGAAAATATTTCACAGTATATTTAAGAATCTCATTCCAGGCAGGACGCACAATTGCACACGAATCTATCGAAAGAATATCATAACTGCTGCCTTGCCTGTGAAGTCCAAGTGTCAGCGGGCCATATTGTTCTGCATCTCCAAATGTAAATTCCATTTTATTTTTATAATGAAATGGATCCGGAGATGGTAAAATTCCTTCCCATTCAAAATCACGACCTATATAAGGCAAGAGCATTTCCTTCACCATTTTTTCTTTGATTTCCAGTTGTTTTTCATATGCTACAGTCTGATAAGTACAGCCACCGCATTCATAAAAATGATTACATAGCGGCATTCTTGTTACAAGCGGCGATTCTGTGACTATTCTTTCAAATATTCCATCAGCTGAATCAGCACGCTTTTTCTTTATCTTAACCTCAACCTCTGCACCGGGAAGAACTTCCTTACCTTTCGTTGTTATTTTTCTTGTTATATCTTCTCCTGTATCCGGATTTTTTTCTGTAAAAAGAAAGCTTCCCTTATTTGGGAAGCTATAACTTGAAATTGTTCCTCTGATTATATCGCCTTTTTTCATATGTAATTCCTTTTTATAAAAGTTTTTTCCATTCAGCCGTATATTTTCCGTCATCTTCCATCATAACTATAATGTATCCCTGAGCACTTCCGCCTCTCGGAAGTGAAATACTGCCAGGATTCATAATTCTTATTCCTCTGTCATCTATATCACACGGAACATGTGTATGTCCATAAAACACAATATCGCATCCATCCTGCGCTGCCTGATATGAAATAATCCCGACTCCTCTTTCTGCCGAATGCCTGTGTCCATGCACCACCATTATTTTATGTCCATACATTTCAAACTCAGCCATCTCCTGAACATTTTTTGCCAGACTCCAGTCGCAATTACCTCTTACGAAAATAACCGGCACCAAAGGTACTCCAGCCCATAAACGAATCTCATCCCAGCCGTGTTCTACATCTCCACAATGTATCAGCATGTCTGGTTTTTCAAGATCAAGTGCTTTTTTTACATTTTCATTTACTCCATGAGAATCGCTCATAACAAGTATTTTCTTTGCCATTTTATATCATCTTTCCATTTTATATCTTTTTTTGATTTATATAATCTTTACAATTTATAATATTTTTTGAATTTATATTGTCTTTCAAGTTTGTATTCTGTCTTTTATTCGGTTACTTTTTCGTTTGTTCCTTCATCCATAAGAAGTTCTCTTATTGCACGAAGTGCCTGTCCGCGATGACTGATTTCATTTTTTTGTTCAGGTGAAATTTCTGCAGAAGTTCTGCCAAATTGTGGCAAATAGAATATAGGGTCATAACCAAAGCCATTCTTACCAGCGCTCTGATGTGCGATCTTCCCCTCCATAACTCCTGTGCGCGTCTCGCACCTTCCATCAGGAAAAACTGCAGCTATTGCGCAGACGAATCTTGCTGTTCTATCTGCTTCTGCAACATTTTCCATTCTCTTAATGAGATTATTGTTCTTTATAAGATATGGTGTATCATGTCCCATATATCTCGCTGAATAAATTCCTGGTTCTTTATTCAGTGCATCTATCTCAAGTCCTGAATCATCAGCAAGTACTATAGCATCTTTCCACGATGCAATTGCTGCACGCTTATCAATGCTGATTTTTCCATGCTTGCCCTTCATTGGTCCTGATTCACTTGCTGCCAAAATAAAATTATATACAGCTTTGGCTTTGATAACAGCGTTCTCTTCAAATGTATCGCCATCTTCAACTATGTCCATATTGATGCCAGCTTCTTTCATTGAAACAACTTCATATCCAAGTCCCTCAAGAATTTCACGAATTTCCACCAATTTATTCTCATTTCCCGTTGCAAATACAATTCTTTTCATTGTTATCTCCTATAAAATTTATAATTTTTTTGCAAAACCACATTTCTAAAAAACAAGCAATCTGTGCTATGACGCTGCCTGCTTATTTTCTTCAGGTGTAGACATCATGTTCTATTTCGTGCAGGCATGAATCGAAATGGTTCTTTAACCTGTAATCATATTATCTGTTATCGGTGAAAGCTTTTAAACAAATATTGCAGTCAGAGTCTTCTGCCCTATGCCATTTAACTCCATTAAGGCTTGCATATCCCTCCCCGTCAGAAAGGTCAATATCTTCAGTCGCATCACCATTAGAGCACTCTACAGCAATAGGTTTTTTACTGCCTTTAGTCTGTATTTTTACTACAACTGCATACTTCTGTCTTTTTTTTATAATTGTATCATCTGAAAATTCGACAGTATAATATCCCGAATAAATCTTGCTTCCACTGCATACATATATCATATTTTCAAAAGATTTTACATTCTTAAAATCCGGCACAATATATACTTCGTAACTTGTAGATTTACCTGTTGCATAAAATGATACGGCCTTTATGCTTTCATCAGATTTTGCTGTATACACATTTGCAAAATATGCTGTATCATCTCCAAACCCTATTTGTCCTGTCCATCCAAGCAGATCACTCTGATATATATTATCATAATTATTATTTGCGTCTATTTTTGAATATAAAACACATCTTTGCCCAATATTTGAATCTGCATATGAAACATAAAAATACCCATCATCTCCAAAATCTGTACCCCAGCTGTTTTTACAGATAAATGCTCCATCTGAAGATGGCCTGTTCGTAAAATTATCCTTCGAATAAGTGTCATCCCAACCAACAATAACCACATCGTGATTGGCAGATTCATTTCCACTATAATAATATGCCGCATTTTCCTCATTATAATATTTAGAGTTCTTGCCGCCATATGTAAGAGCCATATATATAGGAGCTTCAACTCCGCCATATTTAAAAATTGTATTTTTTATATCATAAAGACTTGCATCATTTAAAATAAGCGCTTCCTGAACATGTTCCGCTGACTCATAAACCGATTTATTACTGCCACTATACAAATAATCACTATCTGTAACAGGGCCTTTCCATGCTGCAAGATATGCAATACTCATTGTGCTCTCCCCTCCAGAAGAAAGTGTATATCCACAATTTTCAGACATATGATCAACTGAATATATATTTTTATTCATTGGCATTTCATCAGACTCCAGTGCTCCCAGTGAAGCAAATGCCCAGCATGTACCGTTTTCCCCCTGATCTCTGACCTCAGTAACTCTGCCTTCCTTTCTCAAATCATACTTTTCCGGAAGATTTGTCTTTTCCGCTTCTTCACTTATATTCACCATATTTTCAGCATAAATATAATCACATGAATATCCTAAAAGTTTTATATTCTCCGAAATAGGAATATAGAGTTTTCCATTGATTTTCTTCGGAGCATCTTTGAGTTTAACAAGAGTTCCATTTGCATAAGAACTTTTTCTTCCATCTTTATATTCTATTCTCTCTTCATTGCATTCAAGCATTATCCTGCCACTTGGATATAATACAACCGAACATCCGATTGTACCTTCAAGAAACTCTTCAGACGCCATAATTTCCATATTTTGACCTGTCATGACATCTGATTTATTATTATTTACATTGTCTCCCTTGAAGTTTAATAACACTTGATTTTCTGTACTGTATTTTTCCTGTTCTTTGCAAATTTCATTTGCTGCATTCTGAACATTTTCACCCGCTTCTACGTGATAATCATGATTATATGATAAACGCAAAACAACTGCCACAAATAATCCTGCTGCCATGACAAATAAAATTATGCGTTTCATTATTATTTTCCCTGTATATGCAGATGCTCCTGTCCCGCTTTTCATAACACTTTTCATACCATTTCCCCAAAAATATATATTCCCACACAAAACTTTATAATTTTATCTGCCTTTTACCGGTTTCGGTCCCATGAACTGATAAAAATATGCTTTTATCATACCATTATAAATTTTACGATTTTTATCAGCTTTTCTGCCGATATATTTTTCTGCATCTTCATAAGAAGTAATTATGAACATCGACCATTTATCAAGTTTACTGAAGCTTTCGCCTATTGCCGAATAAAGTTCAGGCAAGTCAGCCTTATCTTCAAGCCTCTCTCCATAAGGCGGATTTGTTACTATAAAGCCATATTCTTTCTGACTGCTGACATCTCTTACATCTTTATTTTCAAATTGAATATATTTGCCTACCCCTGCTGCTTCAGCATTAGCTCTTGCGCAACGCACAATTTCAGCATCAATATCTGACCCTCTGAGAAACATTCCGGGAACATCTTCTATTACCTGCGACTTTGCTTCTTCCCTTGCTTCATTCCATTTTTTCTCTGAAATGATTTTTGTCCATTTTTCAGAAACAAACTCACGATTAATTCCCGGAGCTATATTTGCTCCGATCATAGCCGCTTCAATCGGAAATGTACCACTTCCGCAAAACGGATCAATAAACGGTCTGTCACTTTTCCATGGAGTATTAAGAAGAAGTGCTGCGGCAAGTGTTTCAGATATCGGAGCCTTACCGACAAATGTACGATATCCCCTTTTATGAAGTGAAACACCTGACGTATCAATCCCGACTGTAACTATATCCTTTTTTATAAATATTCTTACCGGATAATCCGCTCCATCTTCTGAAAATCTCTTCACAAAATATGTCTGACTCATCCTTTCGACCATTGCCTTTTTTGCAATTGCCTGAATTGATGTAGCAGCAAAAAGTTTACTTTTATTTGTTGTGGCTTTAGTCACCCAGAACCTTGCATTTCTTGGCAGAAATCTCTCCCATGGTATATCTCTTATTCCATCATATAATTCATCAAATGTCTCAGCCTTAAAACTGCCACACTTCAGCATCACTCTTTCTGTTGTCCTGAGAAATATATTTGATCTCGCAACAGCACCGGCATCTCCGCTAAATGTAACCCTTCCATCTTCTACTTCTGTGATCTGATATCCTATATTCTGAATTTCTCTCTTCAACACCGCTTCCATACCAAAATGACACGGAGCGATAAATTCAAACATTTCATTTTCCATTAACAGAACCTCCACTTTCCACTTTCTCGGGAATATAATAATTATATATTCATTCCTTTTGAAATCACCTGTTTTCTAGTATAATGGTGTCGAAGATACATTTCTACACGCATTGTTGATGTTTTGAATTTAAATTGAACATAGAAAGGACTGCCTATGTGGTATGACGAATCAGTATTTTATCAGATTTACCCTCTCGGTTTTTGCAGTGCTCCATTTGAAAATGACGGAGAACTTAAACACAGAATATTAAAAGTATGCGAGTGGATTCCTCATATGAAAAAGCTTGGCATTAACACGATTTACTTTTCCCCCGTTTTTGAATCAGATACACATGGCTATAACACCCGCGATTATGGGTTGATTGACCGGCGCCTTGGAACAAATGAAGACTTTAAAAAAGTCGTTGATACTCTTCACGAAAACGACATTCGTGTCGTGCTTGATGGCGTATTTAACCATGTAGGACGAGGTTTCTGGGCTTTTAAAGATGTACAGGAGAAAAAATGGGATTCACCATATAAGGACTGGTTTCATTTGTCATTTGACGGGAATTCAAACTATAATGACGGATTCTGGTACGAAGGATGGGAGGGGAATTTTGATCTGGTCAAGCTAAATCTTCAAAATCCCGCTGTAACTGAGCACATTTTTGATAAAGTAAAATATTGGATAGATTATTTCAATATTGACGGTCTTCGTCTTGATGTTGCATATTGCCTTGATAAAGGCTTTATACATAATCTTCATGAATTTACAAACAGCCAGAAACCGGATTTCTTACTTCTGGGTGAACTTATGTTTGGGAACTATAATGACTTTGTAGGTCCCGGAATGCTTGATTCCTGCACAAACTATGCATGCTATAAAGGTCTTTACTCAAGCTTTAACTCTATGAACCTCTTCGAAATCATGAATAATGTCATTCAGTTCTTCGGACCTGAGAACTGGAGCTGGTATCGTGGGAAGAATCTCCTTAATTTTACAGATAATCATGATGTTACGCGTGCCGCATCTATACTTAGCAATCCGGCTCACCTGCCACTTATATATGCCCTTATGTTTGGAATTCCTGGAATTCCATGCATTTACTATGGCAGCGAATGGGGTGCAAAAGCAAGAAAAGAAGATGGTGATCCGGCTCTCAGAGTATCATTTGAAAATCCGGAATGGAACAGCCTGACAACACTTATACGTCGTCTTTCTGAAATACATAAAACTCATAAAGCCCTTCAGTATGGCTCATTCAGAAGTATTCTTCTTACAAACCATCAATGTATTTTTGAAAGAAAATATGATGACGGGCACGGCTGTCAAGAGAGAATTCTTGTCGCCATAAATGCCGGTGACTATGACTTTACTGCACATTTTGATGCCGGATGCGGACTTGCTGATGAACTGATTACAGATACAAAACAAGATTTCGGCGGAGGTTCAATTCTTTCTCCATACTCAGCAAAATTCTGGTTAATGGAAAAATAGTTTTATATATAAAAAATGAAGTTTCAGTTACTCAAATTTTCGGGTAACTGAAACTTACTGTAAAAATAAAAAATTTTTAGTACATAAATACATCAAGATCAACTTTAGCACTGCTTATTCCATCAACATATCCTTGGTTCGAATATTGATAGCCCTCGGTATGGTATGGAAATACAGGTGTTTCATATGCAGCCAGCCATAATTTATACTTTCCTATTTTATCTATATTTATATTCTTTATAAACCAATCACGACTTGCATAAACCATTGGTGTATACCCGGCTTTTTCTATTGTTTCGCAAAATCCAAGAATAGCATCTGTTCTATTATCTGAACTTATTCCATTTGCCCGCGCATTAACACCATACATATATTCTGTATCACAAACTACAGGTTCTGTAATATTATGATCCTTTATCTGCTGAAGACAGAAATTTGCTTCTTCTGCTCCCTCTGCGTAATTTACAGCTTCCGAGTAAAAATAAACTCCTGTCGAAATTCCTGCGTCTATAGCTCCTGCAACATTATCATTATACTTTGCATCCTGCGTTATTTTACCATCGGCTCCATATCCGCGATATCCTACTCTCAAAAACGCCTTTCCTATTCCGGCAGCTTTTACCTTTGTCCAGTCGATATCACCCTGAAACTCTGAAACATCTATTCCTGCTGTTCCTGAAGCCACTCCATTTTTATAATAATTTTTATAAAGTCCGCCTTCCTGAACGTAAAAATCCTTAGCCCAGTCATATTCATTTCTTGTAACATTTGCACTTATCTTATAGTATTCACAATCGGGATATGTTCCAAACAATATATATGCTTTATCCAGATATGCAAGATAATTTGCCGCTGACTTTGAAGTGATATCTGTATTTGAATCAAATGTCACTTTTTGGGTAAGTACCTTTGCTGCCTCAACAGGTTTTCCTTCATTCTCTATCTGAATGATCTTTCTTATTCCCACAAACATCAAAACTACAAGAAGGCCAAAACATATCCACGCTATAATAAGTTTCTTAATTTTCCGGTTCATTCATTCACAATCTTTCTCTGCTTTAAAATAATAAAAATGGAAATTCCTGCCGCCGCAAGAAGTATTCCCATAGCTCCAACAACAATCGATGACATAATTGAAAGTTCATCTGTAGCAAGCAGCGGAAATGCTGTAGAAACTGCATCAGGGTAATACATTTCTGCAACTGCAAGTGAATTGTTCATAAAATGCATCATCATTGCCGGATATATGCTGTCTGAAAAATAAACTACCGCAGCAAGTGCAGCCCCGAGAACTGCAGTTGTAAAAAATCTGACTATACTCATATGGTAAACTCCAAATATTACAGATACAAGAATAATGCTGGTTACAATCTTATATTTCGACCTGAATGATGAAAGCAAAAATCCCCTGAACATCATTTCCTCGCATATAGCTGGCGCAACGGCAGTAACAAGAAGCGTAATAACCGGACTGTCTGTCATAAGAACTGATTCCAGTTCTGTGCCTACATTCTCGGCTTCATTTGGAAAAATCATAGCTACAAACTGTGTTATTATTCCCCCTATCAGTATTGTTCCTATTCCAAGAAACAATGCAGCAACAAATGAAAGTGCATGTGTCTTTTTGAAACTATAAGTTTCTTTTAAACTTTTTTTTGTATAGAACACATATATCAGCGGAATTACAAGAATTATCATTTGAATTCCAAAGACTCCGCCGATGCCGTATTTAATCTGAAGTAATGTTCCGAGAAAAATATAAACAAACATTACAAGAAATGTAATAAACCACGCATCTCCCGGTGTCGGTGTTCCGCCCTTTTTTATATTTCTCCGTTTTTGAAAAAGCTGCAGACTAAAGCGGCCCTCATCAAAAAGCACGCTCTCACTGTCATAAATCTTCCCAAGGAACATGACTGCTAAAAAAGCATAAACCACATTGCTTATAAGCACAATCGCAATTATTCCGTAATCAACTTTAAAAAGCAGCAGATTTTTTATCATAAGGCATATATTTGCAATAGGAACAAGTGCCATTTTATGTGTCAGTTCAACATTTGGAATAAATCCGATATATCCAGTAAACATAACAACCAGCGTAAGCGGTGTAATATAATTATTTGCCTCTTTGTATGATTTTGCAAAAGCTGTTATGCACATTGTCACAGCACTTATGAACAGTGAAAAGGCAAGTATTGCAAGTATTGTAAAAATGATAGCAGGAACAAATTTTGCAATATTAAAGCCGCCAAATGAAATTCCCATCATCCCGACAAATTCATCCTTCATAATATGGAACATATAAAATGCCATAAATCCCATTGAAACAACATTTAATATTGCAGATATTATTCCAATAAGTGCAACCGTCAGGAATTTGGCAATTATTATTTCTCTGTTACTTACAGGGAGTGTGAGAAGCGTCTCTAAAGTACCGCGTTCTTTTTCACCTGCCGTCGTATCTATAGCAGGATACATGGTACCGATTAATAGTGAAAACACAAGCAAAAATGGCAGAATAGTTCCAAGCATGCTGCCGGCTGACTGTTCACTGCTGGCTATGTCTTTATCATTTACAATAATCGGATTCATCACTGCATCTACAGAAAGTCCAGCCTCCTGAATAGATTCATCAGCTTTCTTTTCTTCCATTTTGTCAATTATATCCTTGACAATCCCTGCCGCATAATTTGAATTTGTTATTGATGAAACATAATAAATATTATATTCAATTTTCCCTTCTGAAGAAATCCCGGAAGTAACGTAAACATCTATCTGTTCATTCTGAAGTGCCTTTTTATAATTTTTTACGTCACTTTTAACAACATTTATTTCATCTCTTGGTTTAGATGCTGATGTTGATGAAGCCTTTACATTTTCAGCAGCGGCTTTTTTTTCTGCTTCTGCATTGTGTAAATTAATGCTGTTCTCCAGTGCTCCGTTATCAGAAGCAATAATTACAGCCTTATAGTTCTCACTCTCCATATTGTTTTGTATCATTGTCATTACCGCAAAGCATCCAAAAAAAATGAGCGGATATAACATAATAGGAACAAAAATCATCATTATAATTGCTTTTTTATCTCTGAAAACATCCAGAATTTCCTTTTTGAAAAGAAGTTTGAGCATTTTAGTTCTCATATGTCATTCCCTCCTTCTCAATCACAGCATAAAAAGCCTGTCTCATATTTTCAGTTTGAGTGATTTCCTTCAGTTTTTCCGGTGTTTCATTACAAATTACCTTTCCATGATTCAGCATTATAATTCTATCACACAGATATTCAGCTTCTTCCATATAATGAGTAGAATAAATCACAGTCTTTCCGTGCATTTTCTCGTTCTTCATGAACTCAATTATTGCCGAACTGCTGATAATATCAAGCCCAAGTGTCGGTTCATCCAGAATATAGATATCTGGTTTATGTATTATACAACGGGCCAGCGATGCACGTTCTGTCTGTCCGGTTGAAAGCTTTTCAATTCTGTTATCTATAAATTCCTGAAGGTTCAGAACATGAACAACTTCATCTATTCGTTCCTGTATATCATCATTATCTATTCCATATATTTCTCCGAATATTGTCAGCATTTCACGAACAGAAAATCTTCCATAAAGCTTTGTATTTCCAGATAAATATCCTATATTTTGTTTTATTTCAATTGGATTTGAAAGAATTTGTCCATCATTTCTTTTTACTGTGACTGTTCCTTCTGTTGGCTGCAAAAGTGACGCAAGCATACGCAGAAGAGTAGTTTTACCTGCACCATTTGGTCCCAGTATTCCTACAATTTCTCCATCATTCGCTGACAAAGAAATGTCATCTACAGCTTTAAATTCTTCCATAAGACCCTTTTTTTGAGTTTTATAAAAAGTTTTAACCAGATGTTCTGCCATTATCATAAGAAATTCCTCATATTTTCTGATTGAATTTGTCTTTCCTCAGTCGCTGAAAACACTTGTTTATTATAACATAGCTCAGAAGTTTCTTGTATTTATGTCACAGAATATTTACAAATATTATACTTATAACGACTGAAAGGATCCGCAAAACTGCCATTCTCTACAGTCTTGCGAATCCTTCCATCACGCGCTATATATGATACAACCCCCACTAAGTAACCTCTCTCACAAAAAGGATTATAGCACATTTTAACAATTTTTGGCAACTAATTTGTGCATCTTTTTTGATTTTGTAGAAAATAAACAAATTATATCGTCTATAATCTATAAATCAGGTATTTTTTAGCCGTTTTTTTAGTTATTTTTCACAATATGATGTTTGGTTCTATATTGTTTTGCACTCCATTATTTACGCTGGATTATTTACACGTCTATCAGCTTTCATTTTCTTTCTCAACGAGATTAAGGGCTCCAAATGTTTTTCTAAGAAGTGGTTTTTCAATCTTGCCTGTTGCATTTCTCGGAACATCCGCAAAAATGATCTTCTTAGGGCGCTTATATCTTGGAAGAGGAAGACAGAAATCATTCATTTCTTCCTCTGTTGCTTCCTGGCCTTCCTTAAGCTGAATTATGGCAGCTGATATTTCTCCAAGTCTTTCATCTCCGATTCCTATTACTGCAACATCTTGTATTTTATCGTTTTTCATCAGAAAGCTTTCAATCTGTACAGGATAAATATTTTCTCCTCCAGTAATGATAACATCCTTTTTACGATCTACAAGCCAGATAAATCCATCTTTATCATACTTCGCCATATCCCCTGTATAGAGCCATTCTCCTCTTATACATTCTTCTGTTGCTTCAGGATTCTTATAGTAGCAGACCATCACTCCGGGACCGCTAACACATAATTCTCCAACCATACTTTCAGTGCCATTTGTGGTTTTCTCTATTTCCGTTCCATCATCACCTATGATTTTTGTTTTCCATCCATATCCGGGAACTCCGATTGCTCCCACATGATCTGTATTTTCAATTCCAAGATGAACACATCCTGGTCCTATTGATTCTGAAAGCCCATAATTTGTATCATACTGCTGTCCCGGAAAATATTTATGCCAATGCTGTATAAGGCTTGCAGGGACTGGCTGTGCCCCGATATGCATGAGCCGCCACTGTTTTAATTCATACTTATTAATATCAACTTTGCCATTCTCTATTGCAACAAGTATATCCTGCGCCCATGGTACAAGCAGCCAGACTATTGTGCAGTGTTCACGTGAAACTGCATCAAGAATGTCTTCAGGTTTTGTTCCTTTAAGAAGAACCGCCTTACTTCCAGATAAAAGGCTTCCAAACCAATGCATCTTCGCTCCCGTATGATAAAGAGGCGGAATACAAAGAAACACATCATCCTTTGTCTGACGATGGTGATTTTGCTCAGTTCTAGCTGAATGCGTAAGCGCTCTGTGCTTATGCAGAATTGCTTTGGGAAACCCTGTTGTGCCTGATGAGAAATAAATTGCAGCATTATCATCATCAATAATTGGCACATCCGGGTTCATACTTCCACAATTTGCCGTAAGTGAATTATAATCTTCTGCAAATGTAGGACACCCCTCTCCTACATAAAATAACAGACGATTTTTAGAAATCCTCTCTGCTATCTCCTCTACTCTGCCTATAAACTCCGGACCAAATACAAGAATATCCACATCAGCAAGATTCACACAATACTCAATTTCATCCGGAGCATACCTGAAATTAAGTGGTACGGCAATGGCACCAGTCTTTAAAATTCCAAAATATATCGGCAGCCACTCCAGACAGTTCATAAGAAGAATTCCCACTTTATCATCTTTTTTTATTCCTCGCTCCATGAGCAGATGAGCAAAACGGTTTGCTTTCTCATTAAAAACACTCCAAGTAATTTCTCTTCTGTATGGTGCAGATGGATTTGTCTCCATCAGTTCATATTCTCTCCATGTAACTCTTTTTACTTCTGATATTGCAGGGTTGACTTCAACAAGAGCAACATCATTTGCATATATTTTAGCATTGCGTTCCAGCAAATCTGTAATTGGCATTTTTATTCCCCTCTTAATACATAAATTTTATGTTGATTCACCGCTTTCCATTAACAGAGTTATGCGGACAAAGGTTACTTTGCCGGGATTTTCTCCAGACAAAGTAACCTTTGATTTTATCATTTTTATAGTTTTTATTTATGCGCCTTAATGATTATTCATCATATCCGACATGAAATCCTTTGAGATTTATATCTACAGTTTTTGAAGGAACTTTTGATTTTATAACAGATTCCCACATTTCAAGACTGTAATTCATGTGTTTTGCTGCCATTCCAAGAACTATAGTATTAAATACTCTTGTATTTCCAAGTTCTTCAGCTTTTTTCATGGCATCAATTGAATATATCTTATATTTTTTTTCAAGTGTATCAAGTATTGCATCCGGATATTTTGCTGCACCTGTAATAACCGGCATCGGATCTATACGCTGATCATTTACAATAAGTACTCCGTCTTTTTTTAGAAAATGAGCATATCTTAGCGCCTCAAGACGTTCAAATGCAATAATCACATCAGCCTGTCCTTCTTCGACAATTGGTTCTGCAACATTTTCGCCTGCTGTCGCATAACGGACATATGTTACAACTGAGCCTCCACGCTGAGCCATTCCATGTACTTCTGACAACTTCACATCATAACCTGCTGTTTCTGCAAGTCCCCCGAGAATACGACTTGTAAGAAGAGTTCCCTGACCGCCAACGCCTACTATAATAATATTCGTAACTGCCATATCACTCACCCCTCTTCTTCAATGAAATTGCATCAAACGGACAAAGTGTCTGGCAAAGACCGCATCCATTGCACATTGATTCATCTATAACAGATTTTCCTGTTTCTTCATCTCTCTTTATTGATGGACATCCCGGTGCAAGACATTTACCACATTTGCGACATTTATCAGGATCCACAAAACATTTTCCCTTAGGAACATATGATTTAAGAAGTGCGCACGGAGCCTGTGCAATGATAACTGATACCTCTTCTCTTGCAACCTCGGTCTTTACAACTTCTTCAAGTTTTTCCTGATCAAACGGATCCACTACTTCTATATTCTTTACACCAAGAGCCTTGCAAAGATCTACAAGATCCACAGAATATGTCGGCTGCCCATTGAGCATCTTCCCTGTTGCAGGATGATCCTGATGTCCCGTCATTCCGGTTGTGGAATTATCCATAATGATCACTGTACCGGTTGCCTGATTGTAAACCATATTCATCAATGAATTTACACCTGTATGCAGGAATGTTGAATCTCCTATTACAGCAACCCAATTCTTTATGAATTCTTTTCCCTTTGCTTTTTCCATACCATGAAGCATGGAAATTGAACCTCCCATACAAAGTGTTGTATCCACAACACTAAGCGGTGCAGCAGCTCCGAGCGTATAACATCCGATATCGCCGCTTGCATGTATATGAAGCTTCTTAAGTACGTTATAAGTTGCACGGTGAGGGCATCCCGGGCAAAGAATAGGTGGGCGCACAGGTACCTCGGCAGGTTTTGTAAGTTCAAGCGTTTCATGAAGAATTTTTTCACGCAGCATATTGGCACTGAGTTCTCCATTTCGAGGAAGGATTTCTTTTCCTATACATGGTATTCCCCAGCTCTTAACCTGTTCTTCTATAACCGGTTCAAGTTCTTCAACTATATAAAGTTTTTCAACCTTTGATGCAAATTCTTCAATCAGTTTCTTTGGAAGAGGATTAACAAGTCCAAGTTTAAGCACTGATGCATTCGGAATTGCTTCCTTAACATATTGATAAGGAATACCACTTGTAATAATACCGATTTTAGTATCTGAATATACCGCTTTATTAACATCCGTGAATGTATTTGAATCGTTCTGAAGACGTTCTTCTCTCTCTATCACATGCACATGACGTTTCTGTGCATTTGCAGGAACCATTACATTCTTTGCCGGATTTCTGGTGTAAGGTCTATCTTCAACTTCGACTCTATCTTCCAGATTAACAACTCCCTGTGAATGTGCAATACGTGTCGTTGTACGTACAATTACAGGTGTATCATATTCTTCTGAAATATCAAATGCCTTCTTTGTGAAAACTCTTGCTTCTTCACTATCAGCGGGTTCCAGAACAGGAACATGTGCAGATATGGCAATCCTTCTTGTGTCCTGCTCATTCTGTGAACTGTAAAGACCCGGGTCATCTGCAACGAGGTACACAAGACCTCCGTTTGCGCCAATGTAAGATGCTGTATAAAGTGGATCTGATGCAACATTAAGTCCTACACACTTCATTGCAACCATAGAACGGACTCCGGATATTGATGCACCCATTGCAACTTCTGCCGCAACCTTTTCATTAGGTGACCATTCTGCCCAGACTCCATCATATTTAACAAGATTTTCGCTCATCTCGGTACTTGGTGTACCAGGGTAAGCTGCTGAAACTTTGACGCCTGCTTCCCAAGCGCCGCGTGCAATGGCTTCATTGCCGAGCATAATCTTTTGCTCCACGATATTACCCCTTTCTAATCAAACGGTTCAGAGATACTTCTCCAAACACTGAATTCACGTTTTGGAAACTTTAAAATCATTTATCAAATTCCCATAAGTTTCTATATTTTATCATAAAATCGTACAGTGCACCACGCAAAGCATAAATTACTTTTTCTTCTTGCCTGTTTTTGATTTATCTTTAGCTTTCTTTTCTTTTATTTTATCTTTTAATTTATATTTTATTTTATCTTTTTCTTTACCCTTTTTTCCTTTATCTGATGTACTATCTGCATCTGACTTTTCACCTGACGATATTACTGCTTTTTCATCTTTATCAGATAAATCTGAATTTCTCTGATATTCATCATCTTCAATGTCTTTTGCTGCCGGCAGTTCATATTTACTCATATATTCCGAAAACATTTCCTTAAATTCAGGACTTTCTCTTTTCACTTCATTTAAATATTCATGTGTATCAAAACTATCATCCTGTATCTGAATTACGGCCGCTGCAATATTTGAACAATGATCAGATATACGCCCCATATTTGTTGTGAAATCAGTAAGCTGCATTCCAGTTTCAATTGTACATTTGCCTTTCTGCAATCTATGAATATGGCGTTTTTTCATCTGCAGATTCAGCTCATCTATTGCCTGTTCAAGCGGTTCAACATGTGATGCTATTTCTTGATTCTGGCTTTCAAATGTATCATATGTTATATTCATGATTTCATTAATGGCATCCATCATTACCGAGATTTCCTGCACAGCTTTCTTTGAAAAATTCAAATTTTCTGTATGCATCTTCTTTGCTGATATTGCAACATTAAATGCATAATCTGAAATTCTTTCAATATCTCCCAGCTGATGCATAAGCTGGGTAACCATTCGTCCATCTTTCTGCTGAAGTTCCTTTCCTGATATCTGGACAAGATATGTTCCAAGCTTGTCTTCATACTCATCCACAGCCTGTTCAAGTTCCGACACCTTTTCATACTCATCTTCCCTGAACTCTTTCATCAATGCAATTGCTTTAAGTACTGACTGTCTTGAATAATCCATCATACGTATTGTCATCTCAAAAGCAACCTGCAGTGCATATGCAGGTGACGAAAGAAAACGTGGTTCAAGTCTGAGAAGTTCCTGACTATACTTATCCTTCTGAGTTTCTTCCTGTTCTTCTCCTGTCTTTTCACGAACAGTAACTGTAGCAAGCTTAACCAGTAATTTAGTAAACGGAAGCCATAAAAGTGTTGTAACGATATTAAAAACAGAATGTACAGTAGCAATACCGCTTGCTGTTGCCGCTTTTCCAAAGAACGAAAAACCAAATATGGCATTTCCGGCATAGAAAAGTATCATAAATACAATTGTTCCTATAAAATTAAAGTAAAAATGAATAAGTGCAGTACGCTTTGCATTTTTGCTCGCACCAATTGATGAAATAAGTGCAGTCACACATGTTCCTATATTCTGTCCCATTATGATTGGTACTGCATTTGAAAATACAACCGTACCTGTTCCGCAAAGTGCCTGCAGAATACCTACCGATGCTGAAGAACTCTGAATGGCAGCCGTAATAACAGCACCGACTATAACTCCAAGAACAGGATTTGAAAATGCTGTCATCAGATGAGTAAATTCAGGTACATCTTTTAATCCGGCAACCGACACCGTCATAGTATTCATACCAAACATAAGAATGGCAAATCCCATCATTATTCCGCCGATATTATGGTATTTATCCTTTTTAGTAAACATTATCATTGCGACTCCGACAGCTCCTAGAACCGGAGTCCACGAAGTAGGCTTTAACAGCTGCAATGCAAATGACTCACCATTTATTCCTGACAGCGATAATATCCACGAAGTAGCCGTTGTTCCTATATTGGCACCCATAATAACACCTACTGCCTGCGTAAGATTCATAATCCCGGAGTTAACGAAACCGACTACCATTACAGTCGTCGCACCTGAGGCTTGTATAACAGCTGTTACAAGTGCACCAACCATTATACCCATAAAAAGATTTGAAGTCAGTTTTTCGAGGATTTCCTGCATTTTTCCTCCGGCTGTACGTTTAAGGCTTTCACCCATATAGTCCATTCCAAAAAGAAAAAGCGCAATTCCTCCAATAAGATTAAGTACATCAAAAAAGCTCATATTTCATCCCTTTCTTAATCAGCAAAATAATATCCGACACCCCATTTTGTATGAATGTACTCAGGATCCGCCGACCGTGTTTCTATCTTTTCACGAAGTCTCCTTACATGTACATCAACCGTTCTTGCATCCCCGGGATATGATACTCCCCATATTTCCTTAAGAAGTTCCTCTCTCGAATAAACTCTGTTAGGATTTGATACAAGGAGAAACACAAGATCAAATTCTTTTGCAGTAAGATTAACTTCATGTCCTTTTACAAAAACCCTCCGCGAATCTGTTTCTATTTTCAATTCTTTCTTTTCAATAACATTAGAGTTTTCAAGCAGAACAGAATCATTTTTAGAGTTTCTACGCAATATTGCCTTGATTCTGGCCTTAACCTCCAGAATATTAAAAGGTTTCGTTATATAGTCATCGGCGCCATACTCAAGTCCCATAATTTTGTCCATATCCTCACCTTTAGCTGTGAGCATGATTATAGGAACATCTGAAAAATCGCGCACCATCTGGCACACCTCAAGTCCTGATATTTTTGGAAGCATAATATCCAAAAGCACCATATCATATGAACCGGCGCGTATCTTGTTCAGCGCTTCCTCACCATCAAATGCTGTATCAACCTCCATATCATCTTGTTCCAGACTGAATTTCAATCCTTTTACAATCAGTTTTTCATCATCTACTACCAGAACGCGTCTCATGATTTCTCTCCTTTATCTTCCACGTCTTTGCATAAAATCAAATACGAGCCTTCCAATTACCTGCAGGAGCGTGGTACAGTCATCCTATTTCAATACAGTCATTTTACAGTTATCAAACTTTTTATTTTACTATAAACTGCCTCTTTTATGCCGCTTATCTGCATTAATTCATCTGTAGAATTAAACTCCCCGTGTTCCTGTCTATAAGCCATAATATCTGCAGCTTTCGAACTGCCTATGCCTGGAAGTGTCATAAGTTCATCCTCTGTTGCTGTATTAATGTTAACTTTACTATTCTCACTGTCAGGTGAGAAACTTTTTTCGCCATCACGATTCCCGTCATTACTATTTTCACCAATGTTTTTTTCATTTATATCTGCCATTCTGTTTTTACTCAATTGCAGATTTTTATTCACTTTTCCTGTTTCAACTTCATCCTGCGTCGGGAAATAAATTTCTTCCCCATCAATAACCATTTCAGCAAGATTGATATATTCTTCAGACGCTTTATCTGTCCATCCTCCTGCCGCATTCAATGCATCATCAACTCTGTCATCAAAAGAAAGCTTATAAACTCCAGGTTTTTTCACAGCTCCACACACATATACATAGGCATACCGAGGTGATACGGCAGTTTCAGTAACACCGGCAGTTTTTTTCTCTGCATCCTGTACATTCCCACTATCCGTATTTTTATTTTCAATGCTTCCACTTTCAATATTTTCGCTGTCAGTATTTATACTTTCTGTGCTTTCACCTCCGGCATTTTTGCTGTCAGTATTTTTACTTTCAGCACTTTTGCTTCCGATATTTTTCTCCGATGCATAATTTTGTGTTTTATTGTCTGTACTGCTGCTTACTGAAATAACCTTGAATGCATCTTTTTTATCACAGCCTGATAAAACCATAAATCCAATCAGAAATGTGGCAAGCATCATACATATCTTAATTATCTTATTCAATCCAAGATCCTTTCTAATGAATCCGGCTGAATTTCCCCACAGATGAATTTATTGTAAACAATTCTGACTTAATATTCAATCAACATAAATTCATAAAACTTAAAATACTTAAAAATTTACCCAGATTTTACATTTATATGCTTGTAATATATAAATAAAAACGGCAGTTTCCATAGCTGCATCTCAGAATTTCCGAATACGCAACAATAGAAACTGCCGTTTTTATGTGTTTTAATCAAAAAGTTTATCTTTTTGAATTGCGGTTCCTATACCCTTTTCAGTATAGAACTCAAGAAGAAGGCAATGTGAAAGTCTGCCATCTAGAATATGAACCCGTGATACTCCATTTTTCATCGCATCTATACAATTTTGCAGTTTTGGCAGCATACCGCCGCCTACAACTCCATTATCAATAAGTCCCTGTGCCTCATCAATTGTCATTTCTGATATCAATGTTTTCTTGTCTTCCGGATCTGTAAAAACACCTTCTATATCTGTAAGGAATACAAGTTTCTCTGCCTGAAGACTTGTTGCTACTGCACATGCGCAATCATCCGCATTAATATTATAGTCATGATCATCATCCTCTCCCATTCCTATAGGACATATAACAGGTATAAAATCATTATCTATCAATGTGTTCAGTATTGAATTATCTGTTTTTGTCACCTGACCGACATATCCTATATCCTTGCCATCTGCCGTTTTTCTTCTGCACTTAAGAAATCCCGCATCTTTTCCACTGATTCCTACTGCATTAAGTCCAACCTTAGACATCATTCCAACAAGGCTTTTATTCACTTTATTAAGAACCATTTCTGCAACTTCCAGAGTTGGCTCATCCGTTACTCTGAGACCATTTTCAAAATGAGACTCCATGTCCAGTTTATTTACCCACTTACTGATTTCCTTACCGCCGCCATGCACTATTACAGGTTTAAATCCTACCAGTTTCAGCATTGCAACATCCTGTATTACGTTAAACTTCAATTTCTCATCTAGCATAGCTGAACCACCATATTTAACAACAATAGTTTTCCCATTAAATTTCTTTATATATGGAAGTGCCTCTATAAGTGTTGTTGCTTTTTGTAAAATCACATCCATATCATCATTTTGTATCATTTACATTCCCTCTTTTTCTTATATTTTAGAAATTTTTATATTAATTTATTTTATATTAATTTATTTTTTGATTTTAATTATATAAACCTACTTTATGCTGATTTAATTTTTTATTAATATGCATTTTTATTCGCCGTGCATTTTTTGATGTTATGATCTGTAATCAGCATTTATTTTAACATAGTCATATGTAAGATCGCACCCCCATGCCACTGCTTCAAAGTTTCCATCTTTAACATCACATACAGCTGTAATTTCATCCGGAGAAAGTATTTCAAGCGCTTTTTCTTCTGAAAATTCCATTACAGCTCCATTTTCTACAAGCTTAATGGAACCATTTACGCTCTCAATCCAGATATCCGTCTTTTCAGGTTTAAAATCTGCTCCCGAATATCCCATTGCGCAAAACAGTCTTCCACAATTTGCATCTTTCCCAAATATGGCAGCTTTGGAAAGATTTGAGGTGATAATTGACTTTGCCAGAATTTTGGCCGTCTCATAATCTTTTGCCCCTTTTACATTTGCTGTAAACAATCTGGTTGCTCCTTCACCGTCTTTCGCTATGTTCTTTGCAAGATACTCAGCCACAACAGTAAGTGCTTCTTTAAATATTTCATAATCCTCATTTTCTTCTGTTATTTTGACATTTCCTGCCATTCCATTACACATGAGGATTACCGTATCATTTGTTGATGTATCACCATCTACAGATACCATGTTAAATGTTTTATCCACCACACTGCGAAGTGCTTTTAAAGCTATATCATGCTCTATTGCAACATCACTCATCAAAAATCCAAGCATTGTTCCCATATTCGGATGTATCATTCCTGAGCCTTTACACATAGCTCCAATTATGCATGTCTTTTTACCAATTGTAAATTCAACTGCTATTTCCTTTGAATGTGTGTCTGTTGTAAGTATTGCATTTGCCGCCTTATGAGCTGATTCACTATCTTTTTTCAGATTTTTTGCAAGCTCAGCAGCTCCATTTTCCAGTTTTTCAACAGGAAGCTGCATGCCTATTACACCTGTTGATGCTGTAAGTATACGCTCAGGCAAAATTCCCAGAGCCTTACCAGCTGCTGCTGCTGTTTTTTCACATGCTTCAAGTCCTGTCTTACCTGTTGCGGCATTTGCTATTCCTGTATTTATAACAACTGCCTCTGCTATACCTTTTTCGTTCATAATCTTACTATCTCGTTCTACCGGAGCAGCCTTAACAAGATTTCTTGTAAATGTACCAACATATGTTGCGGCTTTTTCACTAACAATCATTGCCATATCAGATTTAGATGCTGATGGCTTGATTCCTGCTCTCAAACTATTTACACTGTATCCTCTTGCTGAGACTACATTGCCATCCGGAATTATTTTTACATTAAATGTTCCTGCTGCTTTTGTTCTTTCTGTCATACTTTCTGCCTTTCCTTGTCTTTACGTATTGCTTTGCTGCCTTACGCAGCACTATTAACATCTTATCTATTTTTATTGTTTACTGTCATAGTTATAAGCTACCATTGTATATTATGCAAGCTTTTTTTCATGTTTTTGCATTTTGTATGTATATTTGTCGTATATTATGCATTATTTATTAATTTTTTGTATTTTTTACTCGTGTTTCCACTTGAACCGTTCTTTCTTTTATACTATGATAATATAGTCAAAATTGATTGCAGCTTTTCATTATTATGCATTTGATTTAAATATCATTATTATTCACAGGAGGAATATTTTATGGCTAACGAAAAAGTTGTCCTCGCATATTCAGGCGGTTTGGACACAACTTGTATTATCCCATGGCTCAAGGAAAATTACGGGTACGATGTCATTTGTGCCTGCATCAATGTGGGTCAGGGAAAGGAACTCGACGGTCTCGAAGAACGTGCGAAATATTCTGGCGCTTCTAAGCTTTATATTGAAGACGTAATTGATGATTTTGCCGAAAACTACATTATGCCTACAGTTAAGGCTGATGCAGTTTATGAGCATAAGTATCTCCTTGGTACTTCATTTGCACGTCCTGTAATTTCCAAGAAGCTTGTTGAAATTGCCAGAAAAGAAGGTGCAGTTGCCATCTGCCATGGTGCAACAGGAAAGGGCAACGATCAGCTGAGATTTGAACTTTCAATTAAGGCTCTTGCTCCTGACATCAAGATTATTGCTTGTTGGAGAGACCCTAAATGGACTCTTCAATCTCGTGAAGATGAAATTGATTACTGCCATTCAAAAGGCATTGATCTTCCTTTCGATATGAAGCACAGCTACAGCCGTGACCGCAACCTGTGGCACATCAGCCATGAAGGCCTTGAACTTGAAGATCCGTCAAATGAACCAAACTATCATGATCTTCTGGTTCTTACTACCCCTCCAGATGAGGCGCCTGATAAGCCAACGGAAATTGAAATTGAATTTGAAAAAGGAAATCCTGTTGCTCTTAATAAAAAGCGCATGAAAGTTGCCGATATCATCACATCTCTTAATGAAATAGGCGGAAAAAATGCCATAGGCATCATTGATATTGTTGAAAACCGTGTAGTTGGTATGAAGAGCCGTGGTGTATATGAAACTCCTGGCGGAACTATACTTCTTGAAGCTCATGAAGCCCTTGAAGAACTTTGCCTCGACAGAGAAACTCTTGATTTTCAACGTTATGTCGGCGTTCGTTTTGCAAATCTTGTATATGAAGGAAAATGGTTCTGTCCTCTCAGAGAAGCCCTGCAGGCTTTTGTTGAAAAGACAAATGAGCGTGTAACCGGAACTGTAAAGTTAAAGCTCTACAAAGGAAATATTACAAAAGCTGGAACCTCATCACCTTATTCCCTTTATTCTCAGTCTCTTGCAAGTTTCACAACCGGTGAACTCTATGACCATAAAGATGCATCAGGTTTTATAACTTTATTTGGTCTGCCTATGAAAGTTCGTGCAATGCTCGATCAGGAACGTGAAACTAACGAAAACAAAAAAGAACAATAATATTTTTATACCAAAAAACATGATGCATCTCCATATGCATCATGTTAAAAAAAACGCTCAGAATTTATAAAATTCTGAGCGTTTTCTTATATACTGATATTTTTCATGAAAAAGTTTTTACATTATAAAATTGTTAAATATCAAAAGAATATCTGATCTCCAATCTGTACTCCGCTGTAAGAACCATACCATGTAGGGCGGAATGACATAAGCCCAGGAACATTATTATTTCCGCTTAATGCTTCTCTCACTGCCTGAAGAGATGTTGGATTAGGATTGCTTATAGATGACTGAAAATATGGTGAATAAATACCATCAAACTGATTTGGTGAATATATGACATCCGAAATTGTACTTCCATATTTTCCGGATTTGAGACGATTAATTACTATATTAGCTACTGCAAGCTGCCCGGCATATGGCTGATTTCCACTTTCAGCATACACAAGTGCTGCCAAAAGATTTTCATCACTTGTTGAAGCTGATGCATTTGAAGATACATCTGATGCATTTGTATCTGGTGTATCTGATGACTTTGGAACCGATATTACAGCATGACCTGATGTCTTTGATGTTGAAAATGCCGTATTTTTATTTACCTGCTGATTTGAATTTTTCTCACTGACACCTTCTGCATATTCAGCCTTCTTGTCAGAAAAATCATCTATATCACTCATAGATACAGCGGTCTTAAATCCATCTTCCATTTTTAGATACTCAGATGATACAAATGCTGTTGTTCCATCTGGAAGTTCAATTTTCGAATATTCACCATCTGAAGAAGCTTTTGTATCTGTACTTGTCTCATCTTCCAAATCATCTGACACCGAAGAATTGTCATTTTCAATTTTTTTATCCTTTACAACAGGAAATTCATCACCGTTATCAGCCAAATAAATAATGTCTGACGCTTTATCAGCTTCTTTCCTCACTGCAACCGAGTCTGCATCAACTGTTGCAATTGAAGTCTCTGAATCTTCCGCAATTGCTGTTGCCTTTTCATCTGTTGCAAGAAATTCGCTCTTGACATAGCCTTTAACAGTTCCCGAAGAAATTTCAGTCCAATCTCCATCTGTACCAAGTACCTTGCCTGTTGCCCCCATAGGAAGAACTCCTACCGGTTCAGCATCTGTACCTGCACTTTCACGGATATTAACGCCATAACCTATTGCAATAAACTTACCTGTCATATCATATTTTGATGATGTGAGAGAACTGATTTTATTCTTCTCAAGCTCAACATCTTCATCTGCATCTGTCTCAGATTCTTTAGTTGAAATACTGCTTACATTCACAAATGAATTTTCATATAAACTGCTATTCGAACCTGCTTCTTCAGCCTTTGCTTCTACCTTTGCCTCTACTGCCTTTTCAACTGCAGCCTGCTTCACAGCTGAGAACTTCTCGCCGAGAACATTTGCAGAAACAGCAGAAGTTCCTATAACGGAAACAATACCAACCACTGCAACAGTATTCCTGACAATAAACCTTGAACTGAAAATATACTTTCTACTGAATATTCTGATTTTTTCAAGTTTTAATTCTAATCTGCGGTTCATAAAAATTCCTTTCCTGATATTCTGAAACTATATTTATAGTTACAATTTTGTGTGAAATGTTTCAAAATATTTGGGTTTGTTACAATTTTGTTACAAACGTAGGATAACACTTTGTAACATTTATGTCAACAGTCTATCTTTTATATCAATAACGCAATTTTGATATTAAAAAATGCAAATCATAAAAAAAAGCAGGGTTTACGCACTTTTTCAATGGCATAACCTGCTTTTTTGTGATATGTGAACAATTTTTTATTTAAAATTTCTATAAATTTTTTCTATTTTTTTACTTTTTCAAATATGCACATGCACACATACCTGGTCCTACATGTGTTCCTATTACTGGTCCTATTTCAAATATGTGATACTCCATGCCAAATCCATCTGATTTCAGCATTTCAACTATCTTCTCAGCTCTGGCTTGACAATCTGCATGTCCTATAAAGTAAACTGCATTTCCCTTCTGGTCTTTTGTATCAGCCTCAACATTTTTTACTATATAATCAAGTGCGTTCTTTATACCGCGCACCTTCGATATAACATTAAGTTTTCCTTCCTCATCAATGCTTAATATAGGCTTTATCTTTAATGCAGTTCCCACAAGTGCCTCAACAGCTGTGACCCTTCCACCTCTTTTTAAATGATAGAGGTCTTCAACCATAAACCAGTGACGGGCATTTTTACAATTTTCTTTTGCCCATTTTATTAATTCTTCGCAGCTGCAGCCTTCCTTTTGTTTTTTGCTGGCTTCATATACAATTGCCGCTTCTCCTACAGATGCTGCAGTTGTATCTATAACTTCCACATTTTTACCAGGAAATTCTTCCATTACATTTCGAGCTGCCATTACTGCACTTTGATATGACCCGCTAAGTCCGCTTGAAAAGCAGAAATAAACTATGTCCTTATTTTTTTTTAAAATTTCACCAAAGTATTCCTCGTATGCTGTCGGATTAACTTGTGATGTGACCGGAAGTGCACCATTTTTCATCTTCTGATAAAAATCAGCTATCTTCATCTCACGCTGATCAGGATAGTTTTTATATGTAATGTCATTTATTGTAAATGGAAACGGAATTGTATAAATTTCCATCTGCTGAACAATTTCACCGGTAAAATCACATGTACTATCCGCCATTATCACATAATCATTCATCTGGCTGTTTCCTCCTCAAAATACTCATCAATCCCATCTGCCGCCGCATCTGCCATTTTTTCTAAATACTTCTGGTCATTAAGATTTTTATCATCTTGTTCATTCGAAAGAAATCCTATATTTACAGAGACTGCTGGCATATCACAATAATTAAGGTTTGTCATAGTATCAGTTTCATAAATTCCAAGTCTCTCAGTTCCGAGCTCATCTGTCATATTTTTCAATATGTCATAACACACTTCATAATTTTTCTGATAATTGCCTGATGTGACCTGATTTTCAGAAGTTGTAATAAATCCTATAATCCCACTTGCAGAAGGATCACTGACACCTCCCGCGCTGAATCTCAGATAAAGTTCTGCAGATTCTTCATTTGCCATCTCGGCTCTTCTGGCGTTGCTTAAATTTGCATTTCCATTGGTTCTTGACATTATTACAATATATCCGCGATGTTTAAGTTCATTTGCAAGCAACGTCATTGCATTCATAGTTACATCATATTCAAAAGTTCCGCTTGAAACACCTACAGATGCTGCTGTCATCTTGGGATTTGTATTTTCGGCATCAGTGCCTGATGAAACTTCTGTTTTATTCTGTTGGCCCTTGCCTGCCGGAAATATATCCTCTGTGGTTTCATCTTCTGTAATCTGTTTTGCCGGATCAAGAAAAATCACATGACTTATTTTCTCAGCATCTGACTCTGTTGCCCATTTTACCGCTGTTTTCTCAACAAGGCTCGTCTCAACGTAGTAATAACTTTCATTTATTCTGACACGTGTCCATTTATCTTTTGTCCCTGTCTGCGGAAGCTGAACGCCCTTTTGCAATGTTATGAATACTTTTGCACTATCCTTCGGGCTTTTCATGATTTTCACATCATTCCGAATAGTTTTTACATACCCATCACAAGGCAGAAATCCATCTTTATCAAGTCCTTTTTCATAAGCATTTCCTTCCGATGCTTTTTGGACTGCCACTGCATCTGCATCAGATGGTGAAGATGTTTTCATAGTTGTACTGCCACTGCATCCTGATAATGAAAACAAAAAACAGCATACCATAATCCCTATAAGCCATTTTAAAAAAATTTTTTTTCTTTCAATATTCATTTTATAATTCTGTTTCATCCATTCTTTAATTATATCTGTAATTAAAATCATGAGCTGGCATTCCAAAAACGTAAATCTTGTGCATTGCCGTTTACGTATTAATATTTATGTATTGCTATTCTCTATTTAAAAAGTGCCCTGAATGCGCCTATAACGCCAAAACTGCCAAGTCCCATAATCACTCCTGCAAGTACAACTCCGCCCATTACTGCTAAAACGCTTTTCTTAAAATCCAGATCAAGTATGCTGGCTGCAAGCGTTCCTGTCCAGGCTCCCGTTCCCGGGAGTGGAATTCCCACAAATATCATTAATGCAAAATAAAGACTGCGCCCTGTCTTTTCTGATAATTTTTTTCCACCTTTTTCTCCCTTGGCAAGGCACCATCTGCAGAATTTTCCGATACTCTTCTTATCAGCTCCCCACTTAAGGAGTTTTCTTGCAAACATAAAAATAAAAGGTACAGGCAGCATATTTCCGATAATAATCAATATATATGCAACTATCATGTTAAGATTTGCAGCAACTGCAACTGGCACTGCACCTCTGAGTTCTATAACTGGTACCATAGAAAGAAAAAAAACAAGCAGATACTTCTTCATTCAGTTCTCCTCTTAAATCCCGGATAATCCCAGATCAAAATCTTATTTTACACTTTTTTGTATAAAGCCTGTCCTTTTAAAATGCTTTGTCATATTATCATATGTTATGTGGTTTACAAAACCATTACAATATATTCCCAACATAAACATTCAAATCATCTATAGGTGATGTTTCATAATAATTTGCATACATAGCTTTTCTCATTCCGCCTGGATTATTTGTAAGTATTGCGTCAACACCCATTATCATAAATTTATGCAGATTTTCCTCATCATTCACGTTCCAGACATAGATTTCCTTTCCTTCTTTATGTACATTAACAACATCAGAATTTTTTACATATCCGGCCTTTATATTATATCCATCTGCGCTTTTAAGATTCTGAAAATTCCCCATTGCTACCGCCATTACATATATCGTTTTTATGTTTTTATTCATTTTTTTCACCTTTGATATGCTGTGATAGCTGAGAGACTGCACTACACATTGTGAAGTATAATCATGTTTTTCTATGATTTTTACAACTTTCTCTTCCAGATCTGTATCTCTCGAATCAGGTTTCAATTCAATACACATTTTTGCACGATTTCCCACAAGTTCTATTGTCTCATCAAGCGTCGGCACTTTTTCTGCATAATATCTGTCACCAAAGTATGCACCTGCACTGTATTTTTCGATTTCAGCATATGTCATATTTTTTACTTTTTTATTAACACCACAGGTACGTTTAAGGTTATCATCATGTATTACAACTATTACTCCATCCTTAGTTTCATGGCAATCAAGTTCAACCATATCTGCACCATTTTCAATTGCTTTGTCAAATGCAGCAAGTGTATTTTCAGGTGCATTTTCCGAATCTCCACGATGTGCTATTATTTTAAACTGATGTTCTGTTCCAGAATTCAAATGTATAACTCCTGACTCTGATAATAACAAAAATGAAAAATTAAGAACAATTGCCATAGCAACTGTCATAACTACTCCTGCTCGTTCTCTCATTCTGTCTTTTTTCGGATCATAATTTTCTTCAAAATCAATATTAGTAGTATTTTCAGGTTCTGGAACAATATTATAATATGTATTACATAAATATGAATATATAAGAGGCATAGCTATTAAAGCAAATATTGCCGAAATCACGGTAACAGCTATTTCAAAAAGTGTTCCTGTTGTCTTTCCAAACGCCGGAATATCAAGAACAAATTTAAGAACAGGTCCCGTCAGAATTTTCCTTATAATAACCGCTGATGATATCAATGTAACAGACCAGATAACTGAACCCATACCGTTAAATTTATGTGTGCTTCTGTCTAGTTCGTGAACCCGTTTTAAAGCATCCGTAAATTTTATTTTTTCTTTTGTAAATATATGAATTGCAAGTGTATATCGAAATGAAAATATTGCCATAATCACATAACTGACAATCATTCCTCGCGCCAGAATTTTATTTGACATGATAAAGTCTGTAAAATAATAAGGCAATCCTAAATTAAAGAACTTAAATTCAAGAACAAATGTTCCAAATACGGGAATATAAAACGGAATGAAAATTAAAAGAAGAATATTTTTAGGATGAAATATTCTGGCAGCATTGGCAAACCCTTTTATCAGCATCTTGAATGCCCCAGTTTTTTCCATACGATTTGTCCTGTCATATGAAACACTTATTGCTGACACTTCAATCAACATATAAAATACAATAAGCAATAGAATAAGTGCCATGTACAAATAAGTTGTTGGCGCACGAAAAAAGCGCCGCATATTTTCTTTCGAAAGATATTCTATACCAGCGCCACGAATTGCAAGATTCAATATTCCATAATAAGCAGGTACGAGAGCCACTGCTGCCATAATTTTCAGCAGCAGCTCAAACGTAACTGTCCTGAACAGATTAAATCTATATAGTTTAATGCTGTCCTTTATACTTTTCATAAAATCTGTATCCCTTCCCTACAGAAGCATCATTGCATCTCCAAACGAAAAGAACCGATACTTCTCATCAACTGCCTTTTTATAAGCTGAAAGAACTTTTTCTCTATCATAAAATGCCGAAACAAGCATTATAAGTGTTGATTCCGGAAGATGAAAATTCGTTATAAGATGATCCACCATCTTATATTTATATCCTGGATAAATGTAAATCTGTGTCCACCCGCTGCATGGCTCTATTGTTCCATCTTCTTTACCTGCGGTTTCAAGCGTTCTGACACTTGTTGTTCCAACCGCAATAATCTTACCACCATGTGCTTTTGTTTCATTTATTGTTTTAGCTGCCTCTTCAGGAACAATATAATACTCACTATGCATTTCATGATTCTCTATATCCTTTTCCTTTACAGGCCGAAATGTTCCTAGTCCGACGTGAAGTGTAAGACGCGCAATTTTTATTCCTTTTTTCTCTATTCTTTCAAGAAGCTCGTTTGTAAAATGAAGTCCTGCTGTCGGCGCAGCTGCAGATCCTTCATGTTCAGCATAAACTGTCTGATACATATTTTTATCCTTCAGCTTATGCTTTATGTATGGCGGAAGCGGCATTTCCCCAAGTTTATCAAGGATTTCTTCCCAGATACCATCATATTCAAATTTCACAAGACGATTACCGTCAGAAACAACTTCCATTACTTCCGCCTTCAAAAGTCCATCTCCAAAATCAACTCTTGCTCCGACTTTCATTTTTTTTCCAGGTCTTACAAGTGTCTCCCAGACATTATTACCTTTATTCTGCAGCAACAGTACTTCTACATTAGCTCCTGTCTCTTCTTTTACCCCAAGAAGACGCGCTGGAATTACTTTTGTATCATTAACAACAAGACAATCTCCCGGATTAAGATAATCAATCACATCAGAAAATATCTTATCTTCTATTTCGTCTGTATCCCTGTGTATTACCATAAGTCTTGAATCATCACGCTTTTCAAGCGGATCCTGAGCAATAAGCTCCGTTGGAAGATCATAATCAAAATCAGTTAACTCCATTTATAAAGCTTCCTTTCATTTTTTGTTAAGCACGAATTTCAATACCGGCATCTGAAAGCTTACCAAGCATCTTTTCTAAAATCGGTTTCAGTTCTTCATCCTTAAGCGTATGATCTGCGGCGCGAAAATATAATGAAAATGCAACTGATTTTTTGCCTTCTGCCACCTGGTCTCCTTCATAAACATCAAACACTTCAAGTGTTTCAAGCATTTTACCTGCAGAGGCACGAATGATCTTTTCAATATCGCCAACATAAACATCCCTGTCACATACCAGAGCCAGGTCTCTTGTCATACCTGGAAATTTAGCTATACTTGTATATTTTATATCGGATTTTGAAAGCATTGATACAATATCCATATTAAGAACCGCAATATAGACATCGCCCTTCATCCCGTAATTTGTGACAACTTCAGGATGAACCTGTCCTAAATATCCGAGTGAAAGTTTACCTTTTTTCACATTTGCCTGTCTGCCCGGGTGAAGAAAAGGATGTTCTACTGTTGGTACAAAATCTACATCTCCAAGAAAATTCATTTCGTCAAATATTTCTTCAAGAACACCTTTCATCGTGAAGAAATCTCCCTTGCCATAGAACCCGAATGCCATACGTACTTTTTCATCCGGAAGTTCTGTAACAGGAATTTCGTGTGGCAGATAAACTTTTGCAAGTTCAAACAGCCTTACGTCCTTATTACGACGATTGAAATTTGTTGAAAGCGACTGCAGCAGTCCATTCAGTGGAAGTGTACGCATTATACTGAAATCTTCTCCAAGAGGATTGCTGATCCTTACTGCCTTTCTTGCCGGATGATCCTCTGGAATAAGAAGCTTGTCATAAACTTTAGGACTTTCAAATGAATATGCCATAGCCTGAGAAAATCCATTTTCTTCTGCAATTTCCTCTGTCAGTCTGTTTATTGATTCCTCATATGATATTCCGCCAATTCCAGCCGTAACTTTAGGCAGTGTAGGAACAATCTTATCATATCCATAAATACGTCCGACTTCTTCTGCCAGATCGGCCATACAATGCAGATCCTGACGAAATGTCGGTATTGTAAGTGTATTATCTTCTTTATTATATATAAGTCCAAGTCTGTCAAATATATGAAGCATCTGCTGAACTGGCACTTCTTCTCCAAGCAGTGTATTCATCTTTTCAGGTTCAAATGGCAGCTTCCACGAATTTACAGGATCCGGATATATATCAACTTCGCCCTGAAGAACTTCTCCTGCACCCATTTCTTCAACAAGCTGGCATGCACGATCAATAGCTTCCTTTGCAAGATTAGGATCAAGTCCCTTTTCAAATTTTCCGGCAGCATCTGTACGAAGTCCAAGACGTCTCTCTGAAAGACGAATATTTGTTCCGTCAAATGTAGCCGCTTCAAAAAGCAGTGTACTTATATCGTCTGTGACCATTGAATTCTGACCACCCATTATTCCTGCAATTCCTATCTCTTTTTCAGAGTCACAAATCATCAATGTATTGTGATCCAATTTTCTTTTCTGACCATCAAGAGTAGTAAATTCATCTTCATCTTCTGCACGCTTGACGATTATCTTATTTCCCTTAATTGTTTCAAGATCATATGCATGCATTGGCTGCCCATATTCTTCCATGACATAATTTGTAATATCTACAATATTATTTATGGAACGAATTCCCTGGGCACGAAGGCGGTCAACCATCCATTTAGGCGATGGTCCAAGTTTAATATTCTTTACTATTCTTGCAATATAACGTTTACATAAATCAGTATCTTCAACAACTACAGATATATTATCAGATGTTTTTTCATTTCCCTCAGCTTTAACGCTGACAACCGGTGGTACAAAATCAAGATCAAATGTCGCTGCCGCTTCTCTTGCCATTCCAAGAATTGAAAAGCAATCAACTCTGTTTGATGTTATTTCATATTCTACATTTGTATCATGCATTCCAAGTGCTTCAACAGCATCATCACCAGGTTTTATGTCCGCACGATTATTAAAAATGTAAATACCATCAACAGGAGCATCCTGATAAAGTTCCCGTGTCGATCCAAGCTCTTCTATTGCACACATCATACCATTCGAAGGGACTCCACGAAGTTTTCCGTTCTTAATCTTTATACCGTCTGCCGGTGGTTCACTGCCATCATGTCCTCCCGCGACACGTCCTCCATCAAGAACAGCAGGTACAAGTGCGCCTACATAAAGATTAGATGCGCCTGTAACTATCTGTATTGGTTCAGCCTCTCCAACATCAACCTTACATATTACCAGATGATCTGCATCAGGATGCGGATCAATAGAAAGTACCTTTCCAACAACTATTTTTTTCAGATTCTTATCAAACTGATTAAAATTTTCAACATGTGATCCTGTCAGTGTAATCTTATCAACAAACTCCTGAGGCTGTACTTCAAGTTCAGGTACATATGCTTTTATCCATGAAATAGGTGTATTCATAGTTTTTCTCCTTTTTTCTTACTATATTTTCACAATTATTTAGAACTGGCTGAGAAAACGTACATCGTTTTCATAAAGGAGACGCATATCATCAATTTCATATTTGAGAAGTGCTACACGCTCAAGTCCGATTCCAAAAGCAAATCCTGAATAAACATACGGGTCTATACCGCACATTTCAAGAACATGCGGATGAACCATACCGCATCCAAGTATCTCTATCCATCCTGATCCTTTGCAGACATTGCATCCTTTGCCATGACATTTAAAACATGTCACATCAACCTCTGCCGATGGTTCTGTAAACGGAAAATGATGCGGCCGAAGTTTTGTCTTTGTATCATTGCCAAAAAACTTCCTGGCAAACTGATCTAGCGTTCCCTTAAGATCTGCCATTGTCACACCTTTGCCGACAACGAGTCCTTCTACCTGATGAAATGAAGGTGAATGTGTTGCATCAACTTCATCCGCACGAAATACACGTCCCGGAGAAATTATTTTTATAGGAAGTTCTCCTTTTTCCATTATTCTTGCCTGTACAGATGATGTCTGCGTCCTGAGCAAAATGTCTTTTGTTATATAGAAAGTATCCTGTTCATCCTTTGCAGGATGATTAGCCGGAATATTGAGAAGTTCAAAATTATATTTATCATATTCCACTTCAGGTCCGTCAACAACTTCATAACCCATTCCGATAAATACACGTTCAAGATCTTCAAGTGCAACCTGATTAGGATGTTTCGATCCACGTATTGAACGTGTTCCCGGAAGCGTTACATCAATAGTTTCTCTCTTCATCTTAGCGCTGAGAATATCATGCTTCAATGCTGCCTTTTGTTCATTCAGCTTATCTTCAATGGCACTGCGAACTTCATTTACTTTCTGTCCAACCTTCGGGCGCTCTTCCGGTGCCAGATCTTTCATACTCTTTAGTATCTGAGTGAGTTCACCCTTCTTTCCAAGGACAGCAACCTTAATCTCATCAAGTGCAACAAGATCTTTTGCCTCAGCAATTTTTGTCTCAGCCTCTTCCTTGATTTCCTTCAGGCTCTTTGCCATAGTTTATTTCCTCCTAAAATTTTATTATATTCTTGTAAAAAAAAACCTCTCCTGCAGATTATGCAGAAGAGGGACGAAATTTCAATTACGCGGTACCACCCTGATTTTCATGCTTTCGCATGACTCTCATTTCCTTTAACGCAGGATTACGATTCTTTCTACTCTATTTCAAAAGAACAGCTCCGGTATGAACATTTCAGCAAGTGCAAATCTATAACAGGGTTCTCAGCCGGTGACCCCATTTCTCTGTCAGCTGCATTCTTACTCTTTATAATACCTTCTCAGCATTTATCTTATTCTTTTATCATTTCTTAATTTAACAACAGAAACGCAGTTAGTCAAGTTATTTTTGTTATTTTTATATTGCTATTATGATACATCATTTTTCATCTATAACGGAAATACCCTTTTCATAAAGCATTTCAGGCTGGTATGACATCTTTGACATTCTTAGTCCATCAACACCCAGATCTTCCTCTCGATTCACATAGATATACCCTTGTGGTTCTATAACCTTTGAAACATACTCCCTGCATATCATAGGATATGCTCCCTGCACAGATTCTACCGCTTTTTCAAAATGTACCACATAAGTATCCTTTGTAAGCGGCTCCCCTATCGTAAATGCCACAGCCTTTTCCCTTGCCATAAGAACTCCGCCGGTAAGTCCCAATTCTTTCATGTGGTCAAGAGCATATGAAATTGCTCTCTCTTCATAATCTGCCTCATTTTCAAGTTTCTGTTCTTCATTAACATTTTTACTCTCATCGATATCACTATTCCATCTATCCTCAAGTCGAAGGCAGTACTTTTTATTTTCATCTGTTATCGGTTCGAATGTATAATCTGGAAATTCTTCAATAAAGTGGTTACAGTGGTTTTTCTTCGAATGAAGTTTTCTTCCTGAAAAAGTCGAAAGTTTTTCAGCAAGATAAATATAATCTGCATTATTTCTGTCATATATTATTTTGAATTTTCCGGGATACCATTCATTCAGCTTTGCTTCTATATCTTTAGTTACATTCATAAAGCAGGCATTTTTTCCTTTATCAGAAAAAAACTTCATAAGCATTTCAACTGCGTCATAAATATTATTTTCTTCTCCAACGGGAAATGTAACAGCTGCAATCTCACCATTTTTCTCCTGCCCTATTACAAATGTATCATTAACAACTGCATAACGATAATGAAAATAGTCCCCCCACAAAACAAGAGTACCGACGCAGAAATCACAGCTACGGTACTCATTGTTTTCAAGATATTTTCTTATTTCGTCTGCATTTTTTAACATGGGTTTTATAAACTCCATAAAAATGCCATTCTCCTTTTACATAGGACTGTGAAGTAAAACTTCAGGATCATTATGTCCATAATTATATAATGCATTTTTTATGCTGTCTTCTATCTTTTCAGGAGCATTTATAACAATAATTTTCAAGAAATTATCAACATAATCACACCATTTGCTATAAATTTCTTCTTTATCAGCTTCCGTAGGATTCTTCTGAGCTGCGCTCTTATCAAAACTCATATCCTCACTCGAATGCATAATTTCTTTCATACCGATAGAACGGAAATTTATTCCAAATGCAATCTTACCGATTTCCTCTGTACGAACAAAAGCACAATCATACATTTCTGTAACAAGCGGGATGATACTCTCCTCAGGGTCATTAAAATAATGACAATAAAAATACATATCTTCCTTACGTCGGAGTTCTGTAATATCCTGATTATTATACCAGAAATACTTTGCTACAGAGATTTCGTCTCCATGCATCTGAAACTTATCTTCATACATCTGATCTTTTTTCTTTATTTTTCTTTTTTTCTTCTTAGGCACAGGATTTTCATTAAGAAATTCCTGCATCTCACCCATATCATTTATTCCAGCTTCTGGATTTGTTGTATTTACATTATCCTTATTATTTACAGTATTGATGTTTACTATATTTACAGGATTAACTGTTACTTTTTCTGCAGACGCATCTGATATTGTGTCCGGCATTACAGCCACTTTTTCTGAATGTTCATCATTATCTGCTTTAGGTTTTTCTGATTGATTTCTATCAAAAAATGCACTGTCATTTGATGCATCATAATCAGGATCTTCTGCAAGATGTCTTGCTTCATCACTGCTTCCTGCATCCGAAACTCCTGATTTTTTTAATGCCTCTTCAATTTTTGTTGTATCAAGTTTGTTCGTCGGTTCAAGATTAAGATCGATTTCTGAATTTTCTTCAGTTTCATCGTCTGATTCATCATCATCATCATCATCATCATCATCATCATCGCACGTAACTTTGATATTTGCCGCAACTGCCTCGCTTCGTGCCGCATTTACAGCCTCACTTGCTTCTCTCACCATTCTGCTGGTTACATCATCTGCCTCATAATTGTTTTCCTCGTCTGAATCATCAGCAGATAATGAATTTTCATCATCCGAATATTCATCATCACCATCATCAGATGCTGAATTTTTATTTTTACTGTTTTGTGACTTTTTACCTGACTTCTTTTTATATATATCATCCGAATCATAATCTTCTTCGTCTTGATATTTTTCATTTTTTCCTGATTTCATAACCTTAATAGTTATAACTATCAGAACAATTAATAATATAAGAAGCGCAGCCGCAAAAGCCAGCACCATCCATGTTTCACTATTAAAATCCGGCATAAAAATCTACCTTCCCTTTCAGAAGACAAAACCCTATCACCAATACTTAGTGAGTATACTACACTCAAAATGCTTTTTCAAACTGCCTGAAATATAAGTCTTTACAAAGTCTGTTTCATATATAATTTGAACTCTCATTGTTTCAAAACTGCTTTCTTTTGCTGTTTATACAGTCTGGCACAGTCATTTAAATTATAAAATCATACATTTCTTCTGTGTCTGAGAGATCTTCTATTGTAATCCCCTTAAAATAATCAACTATATTTTCGGACAGATCATCCCACATTTTCTGTACCTTTGCCGAAGATGCCGCTGTATCAGTCCGCGATGAATTCAATTCTGCCACCGGTGCAAGTGTACTTTCTGTACATTCAAGTATTTCATATACTGTATATTTTTCCGGCCGTCTGGAAAGTCTGTATCCTCCACCTTTTCCTCTTAAGGATTCCACCTTGCCAGTTCTGCTTAAGGCAGCAACTATGCTTTCAAGATATTTTTCAGAAATGTCCTGCCTGTCGGCAATATCTGTCAGCGGTATGAACTCTCCTGAATTATGTTCTGCGAGATCTATCATCACGCTTAATGCATATCTTCCCTTTGTTGAAACTAACATATCCCCTCCGTAATATTATGTTAATAATATTTTTTTATCAGCTATTAACTGTTATATTTTGACATTCAAATAATCGAAGGTCAAATGTTTTTTCCGTTTTTTTATATAAATTAACCGCAATAATCAAAACATACTATCTGCACCTACATTATAATATCATAGGTTTATACAAAATTGATATATTTTTGTATCATTACGTTTAATTGATTCAGAATATCCGCTGTGTTATACTTTCTCGGTATTTAAAAACATTGGGAGAGCACACTAAATACCGGCTTACATATCTATACCCTCTCTTATTTATTTTCGTATATCTTCATTTATTTTAATTTATTTTATAAAGGAGTCCATGAAAATGTCAAAAATCAGAACACGTTTTGCACCAAGTCCAACAGGCAGAATGCATGTTGGTAATCTAAGAACTGCCCTTTATGCTTATCTGATCACACGTCATGCCGGAGGAGATTTTATTCTCAGAATAGAAGACACTGATCAGAATCGTGAAATGGAAGGTGCTGTGGATATTATTTTTAAAACTTTAAAAGATACCGGCCTTACATGGGATGAAGGTCCTGACATTGGCGGTTCTGTTGGTCCTTACGTTCAATCTGAACGTATGAAATCAGGCATTTACATGCAATATGCAAAAGAACTTATTGAAAAAGGCGAGGCCTATTACTGTTTCTGTACTGATGAACGCCTAAAAACTCTTGAGATGGACGTTGATGGCAAAACACTCTTTCACTATGACAAGCACTGTCTTAATCTATCAAGAGAGGAAATAGAAAATAACCTCTCTTCAGGAATGCCATTTGTAATAAGACAGAATAATCCTACAACCGGTGAAACGAATTTTGAAGATGAACTTTACGGAACCATCACCGTTCCAAATGAAGAGCTTGATGATATGATACTTATTAAATCTGATGGCTATCCGACATACAATTTTGCAAATGTTGTAGATGACCACCTCATGGGAATCACTCATGTTGTAAGAGGAAATGAATATCTTTCTTCTTCTCCTAAATATAACCGTTTATATGAAGCATTCGGCTGGGAAGTTCCTCACTACATTCACTGTCCTCTTATTACGGATGAAAACCATAATAAACTGTCCAAACGTTCCGGTCATTCATCTTTTGAAGATTTGCTTGATCAGGGGTTCTTATCTGAAGCTGTTGTAAATTACGTTTCCCTTCTGGGCTGGTGTCCTGATAACAACCGTGAGATTTTCTCTTTACCTGAACTCATAGATGCATTTGACTATCACAGAATGTCAAAAGCCCCTTCTGTTTTTGATATCAACAAACTTAAATGGATGAACGGTGAATATATTAAGAAACTCGATTTTGAAACTTTCTATGAAAAAGCACTCCCTATAATGAAAGAAACTATTCATCGCGATATTGACTTCAAAAAACTTGCTGAAATGGTTCAGTCACGAATCGAAATCTTTCCTGACATCAAAGATCAGGTTGATTTTATAGATAAAGTTCCTGATTATGACATTTCTCTTTATACACATAAAAAGATGAAAACAAACACAGAAAACTCTCTCCGTCTCCTTCAGGAAGTCCGCCCTGTGCTTGCCGAAGAAGACGATTATTCAAATGATGCCCTCTTTGAGCTTTTAAAGAATTTCAGTGCTGAACACGAATATAAAACAGGTTTTTCAATGTGGCCTATCCGTACTGCACTTTCCGGAAAGCCGGCAACTCCAGGCGGTGCAACTGCATTAATGGAGCTTCTGGGGAAAGATGAATCCATTCGAAGAATAGATTCCGGAATAGAAAAATTAAGCACTGCAAATTAAGCACTATATATTTTGCTCTGCAAATAAAGTGATTTAATTGTTAATATAAGTAAATTTATATTAACAATTAAAATCCCAGAGAATCAGGTGAACATGTAAATATTCATCTGAAATTCTCTGGGATTTTTTATTTTCATCAACATCTTGTCATTTACCACTCGCTGCCTGATGTTCTTTCTCATTTTTATGAGCATCTGATCTTTTCGATTTGTATCTTATGCTGTGTGCCGCCTTTGCTTTTTTCTTTTCAAATGCTCTGAATTCACTTTTTTGCTTTTTAGTAAGCGTTCTCCAATAATCTGTAGCTTCCTGCTGTCTATTCTTTGCTGCCTCTCTGATAGATACAACTTTATCAACCGCAGCTTCCTCATGTTCTGAAATCTTCTTTTTTACATAGTTCTTTACATCTTCTTCAGTTCCACGATCTATTTCTTCCTGTACAATTTCTGACGCATAATCGTGACGGATAGGAACAGTTATTTCTTTGGGGTCAAGATTCACTTCCACATCTGAATCATCCCAGACATCATCTTCACCATTTCTGTATTTATTTAATTCATATTCCATAGCCCGCTGTTTGCACTGACTTGTATATTCATTTATCTGTGCCCCTACAAACATCATGTAAATTACAAAATACAGCCAGAACATAAGAAGTATAACCGTAGTAAGTGAACCATACATATATGAACGATTTGCATAATTATCTATATAAAGTGAATATATTTTTGTGATTGCTACCCATGTAAATGCTGAAAATAAAGCTCCCGGAACCTGTTCCCGGAATTTTGTCCTTCTCGTCGGTACAATTGTATAAAGGACCCAAAAAAGAAGGAATAGCAGAACAAACGTTGCCGATGTCCTGAGCCCGTATATAAGAAGTGTTACATTTTCAAAATTCGGAAAACGGGATAATATCCATTTAGCAATTTGTGTTCCGAACATATTCAAAGGCACAAGTACTACAAGAAGTATCAGAAGTATTGCGGTATAAAATGAACTTATTCCTCGTATTATCACATAATTACGGTTTTCTCTAGACCTGTAAACTTCATTAAGTCCATTTCTGATTGCCATAAGTCCTTTTGATGAAGACCAGAGAGCTACCACTATGGAAATTATGGTTGCAGAACTTGAAGAGCCTTCATATATTTCATTTACAATGTCTTTAACATAACTTTCAAATCGGCTCGGAAGAATATTACATATCATATCTATGATTTCCTGCTCTGCTATGGGCAGAAAACGTGGAAATGTAATTGCAATTGAAATAAGCGGAAAAAAAGACAAAAAAAGAAAGAATGCAGACTGGGCTGCAAATGCACCCATGTGTTCATCCTGCGTCTGATTCAGAAAATACATGATATCCTTTATTCTTGCTTTCAAAATAAGTTATTACCCTTTAATACAAATAATTTATATTAATTCTAAACATTTTCATATATTTTAAATACCATGCAGTGATTAAAACTGCAGTTTTCCCACCGCCCTATCATACAATGCGGTGGAATTATTCTAACATAATCTGGATAAAACACAAAAAAAAACATAAAAAACAGTTTTTATATATTCCCTATATACTGGTTTTTCAGTACTGAGATTACATATAAATTCATGCCTGTTTTTTATGTTTTTCACTTTTTATTTTTTATATCTTTATCTTTTACCTGTAAATTATTCTTTTTATAGCAAATATCCGAAATGCCGGTCCCGGTCTCTGAATCCTAGCTAAAGCCAGGTGGGTACAATCTCACAACATTCTGAAGTCCCATCGTATGGGCATGTCATCCAGCTGATTTTGACTCGTCCCTATCAGAAAATGTAGGTTCAGCGCAATATGGGATTTATCGCACACCCCAGATATTTGCTTTGTATAATGATTATAATATCATATGATGTATTATTCAACCTATTAAATTTATTTCCAAATAATTTAACCGAAATCAGATTCTTGCTTAATTAATATATATTTTCCAGGAGCAGTTTTAACATTTATTATTTATTCTTCAGAATATGTGAAATATCAATATACTTTGGAATCCCATTTTCATATTCTGTTGTTATTTCTCCCTGTATAAGCGGATAAATATATTTCACCATTTCATTTGTAACATCATTACCATCGTCATTTATCCATTCAGAAGGAATTTTCCTTATTTCATTTGCTACATGCTCAAGAGATGATGTTTCTATTTTGTAGTCGTAAGGCTCATCTGCTATTCTTCTGATTGACGTCATGAATCCTGTTCGTCCATCTTCCGCAAATCTTACAGCCGCACATCCAAGTTCCTCTGCCTCAATAAGATCCTGGCGTGAAGAAAGATGTGCTGCGCAGCGCTGCAATATATTCAGCTCAACAGAGCGGACTTTTATATGCAGTTCCTGTTTTACAATGTTTTCAAGTATCTTCCCCACGCCAGAAAGCTGCGGATGTCCAAACTTATCCGCAACTGCTGCCTTTGCGCTTATATATATTCCCTGTTCATCACGAACACCTTCAGATACGGCAACTACCACATCATTATTTTCAGCTAGTTTTTTCCTGAGATCATCAATAAAATTCTTCCTGTGAAATGGCACTTCAGGAAGATAAATCAGCTGTGGAGTCATATTGTATTCATTACGTGCCATTACTGCTGAAGCTGTAAGCCAGCCTGCATCACGTCCCATTATTTCAACAATAGTAACACAGGGAGTTTTATATACCGCTGTGTCATGTGCCACTTCCAACATTGTTGATGCAATATATTTTGCAGCCGAGCCAAACCCCGGTGTATGATCTGTCATTACCAAATCATTATCAATCGTCTTAGGCACTCCGGCAAACCTTATTTTACTGCCGATCTCTGTTCCGTATGCTGCAAGTTTTGCTATAGTGTCCATTGAATCATTTCCACCGATGTAGAAAAATGCACCAATGTTATATTTTTCAAATATGTTAAAAAGTTTTTCGTATATTTCAGGCTGTTCATTCGCTGATGGCATTTTATATCTGCATGATCCAAGATAGCTTGATGGTGACTGCCAAAGCAGTTTAAGTTCACTTTCATATTCTGTCATATCAATGAATTCTTCATTAAATACTCCATTTATACCATGAAGTGCGCCATAAACCCTTTCAAAATGATTACTTTCTTTGACTCCTCTGACAACTCCGGCAAGTGATGCATTAATAGCAGCGGTCGGACCGCCTGACTGGGCAACCATACAATTTTTCACTGAAAACTTCCTCCCAAACTAACTTTTTAAAGTCTTATCGGATTAAGTTTATCACAAAACTTATATGTGCGAAATATACCATATCCCAGCATAATTTAAATTACTGAAGATTTGTATATCCTATCAGTTTTTGATCAATTTCTTTTGCTGCTTCTCTGCCTTCATGAATTGCCCATACCACAAGGCTCTGTCCACGATGCATATCTCCGCAGGTGTAAACATTCGGAACATTCGTTGCGTATTTTCCCGTTTCAGTTTTTATGTTGCCCCTTGGTGATGTTTCAGTTCCAAATGCGTCTGCTATATATTTTTCAGCTCCTACAAATCCGGCAGCAATAAGAACCATTTCACATTCTATAATAAATTCAGATCCTTTACGTTCTGCACTGCTCATGCGTCCGCTTTCCGGATCTTTCTTCCAGTCAAGATATACACATTTTGCACCTTTAATATTTCCATTTTCATCCTTTATAAATTCTTTGACTGTTGTCTCATAAAGACGTGGATCATGTCCAAATTTAGCAATAGCTTCCTGCTGACCATAATCTGTTTTAAGAACCTTGGGCCACTCAGGCCACGGATTATTTTCAGCTCTGTTTTCAGGTGGTTCAGGCATCATTTCAAGCTGTGTTACCATAGCAGCGCCTTCTCTTATGACTGTACCTACGCAGTCATTTCCTGTGTCTCCGCCGCCTATTATAAGAACCTTTTTACCTTTTGCTGAAACTATATTATTATCACTGAAGTTCGAATGCACAAGCGAACGTGTTGTCATTTTCAGGAAATCAACAGCAAAATATATTCCCTTTGCCTCTCTTCCTGGAGCGGTGATATTTCTTGGTGCCGCAGCACCACAGGCAAGAACGACTGCATCATATTCTTTTATGATTTCATCAGCTTTTATATATTTCAGCTTATCATCTCTAATACATTTCAAAATTGGATCTGCATCCGCTGCCTTTTTAGGTGCTTTTTTTATATCTCCACCTACTTCTGTACTTGTAGCAAACCTGATTCCCGTTTTCTTCATAAGATCAATTCTTCTCTTGACTATTTTCTTATCAAGTTTCATATTAGGGATTCCATACATCAGAAGTCCACCCGGTTCATCACTTCTTTCAAAAACAGTCACATTATGTCCGCGAAGATTTAACTGAACTGCAGCTGCAAGTCCCGCAGGTCCTGATCCTATAACTGCAACATTTTTTCCCGTCTTTACTGCCGGTTCTGAATCGTCTACATATCCATTTTCAAAGGCGTTTTCAATGATTAGTCTTTCATCTTCCTTAGTGGAAACTGCCTCTCCGTAAATTCCACATGTACATGCTGCTTCACACAGGGCAGGACATACTCTTGATGTGAATTCAGGAAAACAATTTGTCTTCGAAAGACGGTTATATGCTTCTTTCAGGTTTCCACGATAAACCATATCATTCCACTCTGGGCATAAGTTATTGAGCGGACATCCTGATGCCATACCTGCAAGCATTTTCCCATATTGGCAAAATGGCACACCGCAGTCCATACACCTTGATGCTTGTTTTTTCTGTTCATCTATTGACAGCATTTCATGAAATTCTTCAAAATTTTTTATCCTGTCGAGCGGTTTTACTTCGCTACTTGTTTTTCTCTGGTAATCTAAAAATCCTGTTGGTTTTCCCATTTCAGTCCGCTCCCTCCTACATAATACCGCGCTTGATTGCATAAAATGCTTCTATAAGTGCTTGTTTCTCATCAAGACCACGAACTTCCATTCGTCCGATTGCATTCAGCATTTTCTTATAATCATTTGGTATAATTTTCTTGAATTTCGGAAGGTACTGTTCAAATTTTTCAAGAACTTCCCTTCCTCTCATTGAACCTGTAGCTTTTACATGTTCTTCTATCATTGATTTGAGTTCCATAACGTCATATTTATCCGTGACATTTTCAACTCCTATCATTTGTTTATTTAGTCTTCTGTACAGGCTGCTTTCAAGATCAAGTACATATGCAATACCGCCACTCATTCCTGCCGCAAAATTCTTTCCTGTACTCCCAAGTATTACAACTCTTCCACCCGTCATATATTCGCATCCGTGTTCACCAACACCTTCAACTACTGCATATGCTCCAGAATTACGTACAGCAAATCTTTCACCGGCAACACCATTTATATATGCGTGTCCTGATGTTGCCCCATATAATGCAACATTTCCGATAATTATATTTTCCTCTGGTTTATATCCGGCATTTTCAGGTGCTTTTACAATAATATTTCCACCTGAAAGTCCCTTTCCAAAATAATCATTACTGTCCCCTGTAAGAGAAAGTGTAAGTCCCTTAGGTATAAATGCTCCGAAACTCTGTCCGCCGCTGCCATTGCAATTGATTACAAATGTATCATCAGGAAGATTATTCCCACATTTCATAGTGATTTGTGAACCGAATAATGTCCCAAATGCCCTGTCTGTATTTGTAACATTTACATCTAGTGTATGTTTCTCAGCCTCTGCTGCATCTTTTCCCGCCGGAATAAGATTTCCAAGTTTCTTCATCAGAATGCTCTCATCTTTTGTTGTCTCAAGTTTAAAATTATAAATATTCTTTTTTGAATAGCATACTTTACTTTGCGGTGTTCCCACAAATTCCTTGTCAAGTATCTGACTCAAATCTATATTTCTCTTCTTTGCTTCAGGACTTGCTTCAAGCAGATCTGTTCTTCCTATAAATTCATCAACAGTATGCACACCAAGACGTGCCATATATTCACGAAGTTCTTCTGCTACGAACATCATATAATTAATTACATATTCAGGCTTTCCACGAAAACGTTTTCTTAGTTCAGGATTTTGTGTTGCTACGCCAACCGGACATGTATCAAGATTGCAGACACGCATCATTACACATCCCATTGACACAAGAGGACCTGTTGCAAATCCAAATTCTTCTGCTCCAAGAAGTGCGGCTATTGCAACATCTCTTCCGGTCATAAGTTTCCCGTCTGTTTCAAGAATAACTCTATCTCTGAGATCATTCATTATTAATGTCTGATGTGTTTCAGCAAGACCAAGTTCCCATGGAAGTCCGGCATTATGTATAGAGTTACGCGGAGCAGCTCCGGTTCCTCCATCAAATCCCGAAATAAGAATAACCTGGGCACCTGCTTTTGCAACACCAGCCGCTATTGTTCCTACACCAGACTCAGATACAAGTTTCACAGAAATTCTTGCTTTCTTGTTTGCGTTCTTCAAATCATAAATAAGCTGTGCAAGATCTTCGATTGAATAAATATCATGATGAGGCGGTGGTGAAATGAGCCCGACTCCTGGCGTTGAATGTCTCGTCTTTGCTACCCATGGATATACTTTTCCGCCCGGAAGATGACCGCCTTCACCAGGTTTCGCACCCTGAGCCATTTTTATCTGAATTTCCTTTGCTGAACAAAGATATTCTGAAGTTACGCCAAATCTTCCTGATGCCACCTGTTTGATTGCTGAATTTTTATCCAGTCCATCAGCTCCTACTGAAAAACGTTCTTCTGCTTCTCCGCCTTCTCCTGTGTTGCTCTTGGCTCCTATTTTATTCATTGCTATTGCCATTGTTTCATGTGCTTCTTCAGATATAGATCCATAACTCATTGCGCCTGTCTTAAAACGCATCACTATAGATTCAGCTGATTCTACTTCTTCAATCGGAATGCCCTTCTTAGGATATTTAAACTGCATAAGTCCACGTAAATGGAATGGTTTTTCTTCTTCATCAAGTGCTGCCGTATACTGTTTAAACATTGTATAATTATTTCTCCATACAGCCTGTTGAAGCGTATGAATTGTATTTGGATTATAAAGATGGCTCTCCTGACCGCTTCTTTCCTTATAATCACCAACTGAATCAAGTTCATGGTTCATTCCCAGTCCAAGTGAATCAAATGCCGCACTATGAAGTTTTTCAACATGCTCCTCTATATCCTTAAGTCCTATACCTCCAACACGTGAAACTGTGTTTGTGAAATATTTATCCACAAGTTCCTCTGAAAGTCCCAAAGCTTCAAAAATCTGTGACCCCTGATAAGACTGTATTGTTGAAATACCCATTTTAGAGGCTATTGCAACTATTCCTTTCAGAATTGCATTTGTATAATCATCAACTGCCGCATAAAAATCTTTTTGAAGAATATCTTCTTTTACAAGAGTATGAATTGTGTCAATTGCAAGATATGGATTTATTGCTGTTGCTCCATATCCAAGAAGAGTTGCAAAATGATGCACATCTCTCGGTTCACCTGATTCAAGTACTACTGAAACAGCAGTTCTTTTCTTAGTTGTTACCAAATGCTGCTGAAGAGCTGAAATTGCAAGAAGCGATGGTATTGCCACATGATTCTCGTCAACTCCTCTGTCTGAAAGAATCATAACATTAAACCCATCACGATAAAGATTCTCTACCTCTACAAACACTCTCTCCACGGCTTTTTCAAGAGATGTATTCTTGTAATATGTAATCGGAATTACAGCAGATTTAAGATTCGGTGTATTTAATGATTTAATTTTAAGCATATCCGTATTTGTAAGTATCGGATTGTGAATTTTAAGCACCGAACAATTTTCCGGTTTTTCCTCGAGTATATTTCCTTCCCTTCCAAGATAAATTGATGTAGATGTTACAACTTTTTCACGTATTGCATCTATTGGCGGATTTGTGACCTGTGCAAAATGCTGATGAAAATAATTAAACAGAGGTTTTACCTGATCATCGAGAACGGCAAGAGGAGTATCTTTTCCCATAGCCGCTATCTGCTCAAGCCCGTTATTAGCCATCGGAAGAATTGCATGCTTATATTCCTCGTATGTATAACCAAATGCACGAGTTAATTTCTTACGATACTCTTCTGAAATTTTCTCTACCTTTTTATTTGGGATTTTTATATCAGAAAGCTTCATCATATATTCATCAAGCCACTCTCCATATGGTTTTGCATCTGAAAATTTAGACTTGATTTCGTCATCTGCTATAACACGGCCTTCTTTCGTGTCAACCAGCAACATTCTTCCCGGATGAAGACGATCTTTATTTACAACATGTTCTTCCGCTACCGGAAGCACACCAACTTCTGAAGAAAGAATAAGATAATCATCATCTGTAATATAATAACGTGACGGACGAAGTCCATTACGGTCAAGTACAGCGCCCATCATATCTCCATCTGTAAAAAGGATTGAGGCGGGTCCATCCCATGGTTCCATCATTGTTGCATAATACTGATAGAAATCTCTTCTTGCCTGAGTAATCGCCGCATTTCCTTCCCATGGTTCTGGAATAAGTATCATAATCGCAAGCGGGAGCGGCATACCATTCATAAGGAAAAATTCAAGTGCATTATCAAGACGGGCTGAGTCCGATCCGTCCGGATCAAGTACAGGTGTTATTTCATGAAATTTATCTTTAAAATATTTGGAATCCATAGTTTCTTCACGGGCAAGCATTTTATCTTCATTCCCTCTTATGGTATTTATTTCACCATTATGAACGAGGTAACGATATGGATGAGCTCGTCTCCAGCTTGGAAATGTATTTGTTGAAAATCTTGAATGCACCAGTGATATTGCTGATTCATAATCTTCGTCCTGCAGATCAAGATAGAAATTACGAAGCTGATCAACAAGGAACATGCCTTTATATACAATCGTTCTGCTTGAAAGAGATGGAACATATGTATCTTCATTTGACTGTTCAAAGATACGTCTTGCAACATAAAGCTTTCTTTCAAATTCAATTCCTTCTTCTATATCTTTGGTTTTAGCTATAAATCCCTGCATTATTGATGGCTGAACTGAAATTGCCTTTTTGCCAAGTATTTTTTGATTTACCGGCACATCCCTCCATCCAAGAAATTTCATTCCTTCTCTTTCAACAATTGTTTCAAACATTTTCATTGCCTGACGTCTCGGAAGTTCTTCCTGTGGGAAAAAGAATACACCAACTGCATAATGACGTTCGCGCGGAAGTTTGATCCCATCCTTTGCTAATTCTTTTCTGAAAAATTTATCTGATATCTGAAGAAGAATTCCTACTCCATCTCCTATTTTACCTGATGCGTCTTTTCCGGCTCTATGTTCAAGATTTTCCACAATTTTCAAAGCATCGCTTACACATTTATGTGTTTTTCTTCCTTTAATACTGACAACTGCACCTATGCCGCAATTATCATGTTCAAATTCCGGACTGTAAAGTCCATGTCTTGATACGTCTGTTTCCTGCACCACTTTAACTCCTCCTTTATTAATCTGAAAATTTCATGTTTATTATTTTCAGAAAAAAATAAAGAGGCTGCAGCATAAGACAAATGCATTTTCTTGTCTTACGTTACAGCCCCTTTGCTGTGATTTTATATTTTTTTCTCTGCGGAACAATATACTTTATATTTGCAACAAAATCAATAGTTTTTTTGATTTTTTTATTATTTATTTAAGTCTTTTGTGTTTTTTATTTATTAAATTAATCTATTCTGGGCTTTCTGTTGTTGCATCTGACTGTTCGGCCGGAAGTGCAATCTCACCTGCGCTGCCAATGCTTGTTTCCGCTGATATCTTTGAACTTATTGCCTGCACTTCTTCTGTCGGAGTATAATTTTCTGTATTAAATAAATATGCCTGAAGTGTACTTACATTTTCACTAAGATCCTGAGCAATAAGGCATGCTCCCTTTTCTTTTGTGCTATAGTCAGCAAATCTTAGAGGGAATCCCGTAGTTCCTGTAAGTTTATATGATGTAAGATTTTTTGCGAAATCATAAAACTGATCTTCTGTAATACTTGTCCCAATATAAGGAAGAATTGTATCAATCAGACTGTCAAGTTCACTCGCATTAAGCTTCCTCATCTTTGCAATCATTCCCTGAAGAACTTCTCTCTGCCTCTGTGTACGTGTTATATCTCCCTGTCCTGTACTTCTGATACGTGCATAGGCAGTTGCCTGAACACCATTCAATGTCATATCTGCTTCTGTAGTTCCTGCCGGAAGCACAACAGGGTCAGAATAAAGTTTATTCACTTCTATCTGTTCTTTCATAACGCCATTAAGTGTGTTCAATTCATTTGCTTCAACATGAACCTTTACACCTCCAAGTGCATCTATAGTTCTTGTAAGTCCTTCCCAGTTTACAGATACATATTCTGAAATATTAAGATCAAGATTATTATTTAATGTCTGCACTGCAAGCTCAGGTCCACCATAAGCATAAGCTGTATTACACTTTGATGTGATTGTTTTACTGCTGTCTTTCTGTATTTCCATCATAGTATCACGATATACAGATGCTATCTTTGCTTCCTTTGTCTTATTATTAATTGCCAGAATCATTATTGCATCGCTACGATTCCCTTTGCCAAGTGATGCATCTCTTGCATCCACTCCAAACAGAGCAATTGTTGTATATCCTGTAAGCATTTTCTGGTTTGCACCCTTATTGATATCAAGATCGTCTTTTTTTATATCTGAGACCTGACCTACCTCTGAATATTTTTCATGAGTATATGTTCTGACAATACCATATGCAAGTCCAGCAATAACAATAAGCTCGATTACAAGCGCAATCGCCCATTTTGCATTTGCAGGCATTCTGCCTTTCTTTTTCCTGTTGTTATCTCTTGACATTCTATCCCTTGCCTGTGCATCGCGTTCACCATAATATTCATCATCATCAAAATATGTTTCAGCTTTTTTACGGTCTCCTGCAACATTTTCATTTCCAGTTTTTTTCTGTCCCTTGCTGTTTGATAACTCATCCTCTAAATCGTCCGAAGAATCATCATAGTCATCAAAATCATCAAATCCTCTCATTTAAAAGCCCTCACCTTATCTTATAAATTTCATTTTTTCCCAGTCTGATCCTGATTCGCAATGTATCTGCTACCATCTGGAAAATCGTGGAAATTTTTATTTTTGAACGGTCTTTCTTGTTTCTTGAAAAATTCACAACTACCGGTGCTTCTTTTATTTCAAGTCCGGCAGTTGCTGCATTTGCAAGAATATCTATATCAAAAGAAAATCGTTCAGAATGCACATTTTTCAAAACAGGGATGATACTTTCCATTTTAAATAATTTAATTCCAGTCT
>OBMA010000038.1_pt1 | contig 50459 bp, 47 predicted proteins | sample 1539141 | NCBI WGS metagenome assembly OBMA01 (sample SAMEA3991484, study PRJEB22521) | metagenome | biome: anthropogenic terrestrial biome; feature: sewage plant; material: raw primary sludge | place: Sweden | collected 2012-09-26
TGCAAGGTGGCGGAGATGCTGGGGTTAACCAAGGTCCTTATGGCGACCTTTATGTCGTTTTTGATGTTGCAGCCTCTGATAAATTTGAGCGAGATGGCTCTGAAATTTTCTATGACATGCCGCTTGAATTTGTCCAAGCAGCACTTGGTGATGAAGTTGAAATTCCAACGGTTCATGGGAATGTTAAACTGAAAATCCCAGCAGGTACACAAACCGGTCAAAACTTCCGTTTACGTGGTAAAGGTGCGCCTAAACTTCGTGGTTCTGGTAATGGCGATCAACACGTTATCATCAACATCGTCACACCTAAGAAACTCAATGATGCGCAAAAAGAAGCGCTGACAGCCTTTGCCAAAGCAAGCGGTCAAAGCGTGAATGCACAGAAACCCGAAGGCTTCTTTGATAAGTTGAAAAAAGAATTTAAATAAACCATGATACTGAAAGCGTTGTGGCATCGCCACAAACTTCTGTAGAAAATTAGGGATTTGCCGTAAGCAAACGAAGTTTGTGCGGACAAATCATCTATTTTCCTAAGAAGTTAGCTTGAAGTTCAAATAAGATGATACTGAAAGTGATGCGAGATAGTCGTAGACTTTCGCAGAAAATTGTCTAAAGAGACTGGGAAAAAAGCCTCAGTTACCTAAAGAGAAAAGTAAGCCTACCAGTTTACTTTTCTCTTTTTTGTATTATTCGCTGAATGAATTCGAGTTTCTCACGAAAAAACTTATTTTTACCGATTCCATATTGTTTTGCCAAAAGAATGCCAATTTCGTATTATGCTCAATGAATCATAGTGTTGTTTTACATTTTTTGGGAAAATGACATAAAAATAGGTTATGATCGATTATGTGAGGTATTTTTGTCGCAACCTCTTTATGTTGCACAGGAAACAAATATGCTATAATGTAATCATGGAAAAATCAGAACAAATTATGTCAGGCATTACAGATTTGAACAATAAGCTGTTGCTGTTACGTAAACCGATAATGGAAAAAGCAATGACAGGTTTTAGCTTATCAGAAATTGCTTATATGGAATATATTGCTTTGCATCCAGATGCTAATGTCACACGACTTGCTGCGGCACTTTACATGACGCGAGGGGCGATTAGTAAAATCACTAAAAAATTGGAAAAAAAAGGCATGATTACCAGTTATCAGAAGCCTGATAATAAAAAAGAGCTCTACTTTGCGTTAACAGCAGAAGGTCAAAAGATTGATGCCATTCATCGTCAACTACACCAAGACTTCCTTGCAGCAGACCAAAAGGTATTTTCAGCTTTTTCAGATAGTGAATTAACAACGGTTTTACGTTTTGTTGATGCTTATAATCAGCTTTTAAATCAAGAGTTAAATTAAGACCTTTCGGAGGTCTTATTTTTTTATAAATATTTTTGTTGACAAGGAAACTAAAAAGAAGTAAACTTAATATGTTGATAAGGAAACAAAATAAGAATAATAAACTATCTACTACACGAAAGGTTTTTAGAAGTGTCTTTTATAATACAAAAACAAGTAAAACTACCACGCCAGACAATGGTGACAGCCTGGACGATTATGTTAGCAGCAATAGCCCCGATGTTGGACGCAACCATGATAAATATTGCGGTTAAGCAACTGACGCAGGATTTTTCGACGACAATCGGTATGATTCAGTGGGCTATGACAGGTTATATCCTAGCACTTGCGCTAGCAGTACCAATTTCAGGATGGCTGATGCTGCGTTTTGATGGCAAAAAAGTACTGATTCTTTCAGTTCTAGTTTTTGGTCTGACATCTGTTCTTGTCGGGTTCAGTTGGAAAATCAGTCTATTCATTTTTTTCCGTCTTTTGCAAGGTTTCAGCGCAGGCATCATAACACCCTTGATGTCCACTTTACTCGTCAAAACGGCTGGTCCAGAAAATATCGGTAAAGTCATTGCTATCGTAACTACCCCAATGATTTTTGGACCTATATTTGGCCCAGTTTTGGGTGGTTTACTCATTGAATTCAGTTCATGGCAGTGGCTTTTTTTCATTAATGTCGGTGTAGTCGCCCTAGCAATCCCCTTACTCATCCGAAATTTGCCAGATTTTCCAGCGGTTGATGCCTCACGTAAATTGGATATTATTGGGATACTGTTGTTATCAGGTATGAGCATCGCCATGATTATGGGCATCTCAAAAGCCGCAGATTCAGCCAGTTTTCTGACACCCTCAACCTTGTTGTGGCTAGCGATAGGAGGGGGATTGCTACTCGCCTACATCCTCTATGACAGACACAGTCCGTATCCGACCGTTCTGCCGCTGCGCCTCTTTCACCATCGCACCTTCAAAGCGACAAGTATCGGTCTCTTTCTTGCTAACATTGCCATTATGGGGCCAATGTTCCTACTTCCTTTAATCTTTCAAAACATGCTAGAGTTGACGACGATTGGGGCAGCGCTTGCGCTGATACCACAAGGTTTGGGGATGTTAGTTATGAGACCTTATATTGGTCGGATGATTGATAAAGTCGGCGCTAAAAGAGTGGTCTTGGTCAGTGTTGCTCTGTCAATGCTCGGCTCTGTTCCATTAGTTTTCATCACACAACAGACATCTTTCATCTGGTTATCTTTTGTCCTTTTCACTCGTGGGATGGGTGTTGGTGGGATTACCATTGCTTTATCAAGTGATGCCTATACGGGGCTTGATGAGCAAGACCTGCCGCCTGCTGGAGTTGGCATTAATGTCATTGAGAATTTTGGTTCTAGTTTTGGTACAGCGCTTTTAGCGACGGTCTTTGCTGCAACGACATTGACAGCAGGACAAGTCGCAGGATTTCATGCGGGCTTTCTTGTGTCAATCATTGCGCTTATACTTGTCGCTTTACCGGCTTTATTTTTGACCCCAAAATAAAATATGCCGAGTAGATAAGGTTCAGTTAAGCTAGCGAGTATATAATAAAATCATTCCTAAAATATTTTTCATAACCTTCCCTTTTCTAAAAGCTCGCCTAACTTGGCGAGCTTTTATGTTATAATGAGAACATGAGCATTGAAAATTATAAACCGGATTTCCTGCTGACAGCTGCCTATCGGCTCAACGCGGAAAGTTTGAAACGGCATGGCATTCGTGCTGTCTTGGTCGATTTAGATAATACCTTGACGGCTTGGAATAATCCTGACGGTACGCCTGAGATGCGGTCTTGGTTAGCAGAGATGAAAGCCACAAACATCAAAGTCATCGTCGTGTCAAATAACAATCACGATCGCGTTAAGAGGGCTGTCGAGCGATTCGATGTGCCTTTTGTTAGTCGTGCTATGAAGCCTTTCGACATGGGCATTAAAAAAGCCCTTGCGGTCTTGGGAGAAAAACCTGAGGATGCGGTGATGGTCGGCGATCAGTTGATGACGGATATTCGCGCTGCTAAGCGGGCGGGAGTTCGGAGTGTTCTGGTGCAACCTTTGGTTACCTCAGATGCCTGGAATACGAAGTTTAATCGTGCGCGTGAACGACGCGTATGGCGCAAGTTAATAGAAAAATATGGAGAACCCGAGTGGCAGAACGCGATTTAGTATCAGAAGAAGTAGAAGCTTTGCATTGTATTGGCTGTGGGGCTGTCATTCAAACGACAGATAAAGCAGGCATCGGCTACACGCCTCAATCAGCACTAGAAAAAGGATTAGAAACAGGCGAGTTGTATTGTCAACGCTGTTTCCGTCTGCGTCACTATAATGAGATTGCGGCTGTTAACATCAGTGATGATGAGTTTTTGCGTCTCTTGACAGAAGTGGGCAATACTAATGCCTTGGTCGTCAATGTCGTTGATATATTTGACTTTAATGGGTCGGTTATTCCTGGTTTGCATCGGTTTGTAGCGGGAAATGATGTGCTGTTAGTTGGGAATAAACGCGATATCTTGCCGAAATCGGTCAAGGAAAGCAAAGTGAGAAACTGGTTACGGGAACGTGCCCATGAGGAAGGCTTGCGGCCTGTTGATGTGGTGCTGACCAGCGCTTATAACCGTGATGACACACTGGATCTTGTAGATGAGATTGAAAACTATCGTGAGGGTCGTGATGTCTATGTGGTTGGTGTGACCAATGTCGGGAAGTCAACCTTGATAAACGCCATTATTAAAAATGCGACTGGAGATAGTGATGTGATCACGACCAGTCGTTTCCCAGGGACAACCCTTGATAAAATCGAGATTCCTTTGGATGATGGTAGTTTTATTATTGACACACCAGGGATTATCCATCGCCATCAAATGGCGCACTTTATCGGGCCTGAAGACTTGAAATTAGTGAGTCCGAAAAAAGAAATTAAACCAAAAACTTATCAGTTGAATGAAGGTCAGACCTTATTCATGGGTGGTTTGGCACGTTTTGATTACCTAAAAGGTGACAAGCAAGGCTTTACAGGTTTCTTTGATAATCATCTCATGATTCACAGAACCAAACTTGAAAAAGCAGATGAGTTTTATGTGAAGCATAAAGGCAGCCTTCTAGCACCACCTCGAGAGGATGACATGGACACTTTCCCTAAACTTGTCCGAAAAGAATTTGCTCTTAAAGAAAAATCAGATATCGTCTTTTCTGGTCTGGGATGGATTCGTGTTGCGAAACCAGCGATTATTGCTGCTTGGGTACCTGAGGGTGTTGATGTCGTCGTTAGAAAAAGTTTAATCTAAAAAGCGCTATTTTGATTAAACCTCATATTCAGATAGATTGAAACCATCATCATTTTATGATATGATGGTTTTTTAATAAGATTAAAAGAGAATATTGAGGGAAAAAGATGAATACAATGAGCTTGTTATTTCAAGAAAATCCAATGGCGTATATTGGTCTAGGCGTTGCAGCAGTTGCCATAGTCGTCATGCTTGTTTTTTTGATTCAGTTGATTGCGGGTAAAAATAAGAAACGTGAGTTGCTGAAATTTCTGCTTGCGCTACTTGTTGTGGTTGCAAGTCTCGGTACTTTCATGTATGCGGCACTGACGGTAGAGATGCCCAAGTCAGATACGATAGTAGCAGTCATGGATAAAATTAATGACAATGATGATTACCAAAAATACGGGATTGAAGCCAATCAACTGACGACCTCAATGATCAATGAATGGGGCGCTTCCGGTGATATCTCTCCTGAAAAAGGACAAGAAATCATCAATAACAATCAAGTCAAAATTAATGCTCTGATTGCCAATGGTAAAGGCTATCTAAAAGCGATTGATCAGGCTGCACCAAAAGAGAAATTAGACGATTTACCCAAAGAGTATGGTGACTATGTTGCAGCAATAAAAGAAAATATCAAGATTAGTTTGAATATGTTAACTGACCTGCAGGCTATCCAACTTAATCAGAACGAAACAGTAGATAAGGTCAACAAAGAATACAATCAAGCCTTGATGACAGCACAAAAGACCATTAGTTCAGCAGCTATAGCTTTAAATAAGGTACGTGGCACTGAAAAACAAACAGATAGGTAAAAATCAGCTAGGAAATCTAGATAGGATGTCGGACTAAAAAGCTGTCAACCATGATAAATAGTAGGAAGGTGTGATTCCTTCCTTTTTGTTTCTTCTAAATTATGGTAAAATTAAATTTAGAGATTTAAAAATTGAATCGACAGCACACAAGCGGTTATACGCTAAATAAAGAAAGAACACTATGGAATTAACAGGAAAACAAAAACGCTATCTCCGCGCTGAAGCGCACCACTTGACACCGATTGTTCAAATCGGAAAAGGTGGTTTAACAAATGAAATCAAAACCAGTATTCGTAAAGCACTAGATGCCCGTGAGTTGATCAAAGTGGCGATTCTCCAAAACTCTGATGCTGATATCAATGATGTCGCAGAAGAAATCGAAGAAATGTCATTTGATGTCGTTCAAAAAATTGGCCGCATTTTAGTCGTCTTCAAAGTAGCTGAAAAACGCGAAAATCGCAAACTTTCCCTTAAAGTCAAAGACTTATAAGCCTGTTCTTTAAGGCGAGCCGCAAGGGCTCAGCACCTCAGCACCAATTCTCACGCATGTTTTACCGTCAAAGGAGTTATTGATGGGTATTGAACTTCTCACACCCTATACGAAAGTTGAACTTGAACCTCAAAAAACTGGTGAGCGCCGTCAGATCGGTCTTTTTGTCGGGAAATTTGCCCCGATTCATCTGGCCCATCTGGTCATAGCAGATCAAGTGTGGCGCGAGCTCAACCTCGAGCGTATTTTGTTTATGCCTGAGTATGATGATGAAAATGGGACAATTATCAGCCTCTTAGTGCGTGCTTTGCAAGGGCATCCGGGCTTTGGTATTGATATGGCGCGACTCAACCGTGCGAGACAGCCCCTCATCGACACGTTGAAAACCTTGATTGCTAATAATCCGGAGACAGACTTTTATTTGATTGCTGGAAGTGATGAAATTGGTAGGTTGTCTCAGCTTGAAAATGCGTCAGAATTGGCGCAACTGGTGCAACTTGTGGGGGTGCAGCGACCAAAATTTAGGACCGGGACGTCCTTACCGATTTTGTGGGTTGATGTGCCACAGATGGATATCTCGTCCAAAAATCTGCGGGATATGATGCGGCATGGGATTGAACCTAAATTTTTGATACCAGATGCGGTGCTTGACGTAATTAAGGAGAGGGGATTGTATGGCCTTTGATTTTTATCCAGAAGTTGGTCTGACACGGGCTGAACTGCTGGACAAACTTTCAGCAAATATGTCTGGGAAACGTTTTCAGCATGTGCAAAATGTTGCACAAGCCGCACTTAGGTTAGCAGAGCGTTGGGACTATCCTGACCTTAGAAAAGCAGAATTAGCGGGGCTCCTGCATGATTATGCTAAGGAAGAGACCGACGACACTTTTATCCATCTAATCCAAAAATATCAATTAGACCCAGACCTCCTCAACTGGAATAATAATGTCTGGCACGGTCTGGTTGGGATTTATAAAATTCAGGAAGATTTAGGGTTGACGGATTCAGAGATTCTTCGAGCGATTGAGATTCATACGGTCGGGAGCGCGGACATGACCTTGCTAGATAAGATTTTGTATGTGGCAGATTATGTCGAAGCTGGGCGGACTTTTGAGGGTGTTGAGGCTGCACGTCTCCTAGCTTATGAGCAGGATTTAAATGCTGCTGTCGCTTATGAAACGGTGCACACGGTCGCATTTCTAACTAGCAAACATGTCAGGATCTACCCACAAACGATTTTAACCTATAATGCCTATGTTGACCAACTCAAATAGGACCAAGAAACGTTTATTCCTAGGTTTTGCCGCTGGTTTTCTGGCGATTAATGGTGCTCAACGTATCTATCAGGCTTTACTGAGGAATAGACGTAAGCGACAATTTTTAGCTTATTTAAAGAATGATCCAACGGTTACCTTTGGCAACTTTCATCGGGCCTCGGTTTATGGTTACAAACATATTAGGAGTTCTCAAAACGTCTATTTTGCGGTAAGACAACTCTCTGATACGCGATATATTGTTCGTCGCCATGCCCCGATTTGGGCTATGCCAGAAAGCTATGCTATCACCGATTTTGACTATAATTTTCTCAGTGATTTTGCTTATTATGTTGATGATCAGATGGCCCTGCAAGATCATTTTGAACCGATTTGTACAGGGGATTGTTTAGATGATCGATTTCAGGTCATTCAAACAATTGATGATGATCTGACAGGTATGCAAGCCATGGCTGTGCAAGTCAGTCGAACTCAGCTCGTTATTGCTTATGCTGGAACTAATCCACTGGATGCCAGGGATTTGAAGATGGATATGACGACAATTGTCTCTAAACAAAATCTGCCTAGTTCAGAAAATAGTCAGCAGCATCAAAAAGCTGAAAAATTTTATCAGGCCCTTCAAGCGGATTATCCTAACATGACAATCACGCTGACCGGTCATTCACTGGGCGGCTTTCTAGCTTTATACGTCGCTTGTCGACAAAGGCTTGAAGCCACGGTTTATAATGCGCCAGACCCATGTCAACTTTTAGACGACATGCCTCAAAACCAACAACTTAAACTTAAAAATTACCGCCATGCTTATGATGCCATGGGCAATTTTGCGGGCAACGGGACAGGTGCTGAAATATTCAGTAATCGGCGCTTTGTCCTCGCACGCACGCCCTTTGTCTATCACGGCATCGCTTCATGGCGATTTGATCCGAATGGAAAAATAGAAAGATAAAACAAGATGACAACTCAAAATGTACTACAAATCGCAGTGAAAGCTGCAGATGATAAAAAAGCTCTTAATATTGTTGCCCTAGATATGCGTGAAGTGAGCGGTGTCATGGACACGCTTGTCGTGATGGAAGCTATGAATGCGCGTCAAATCGACGCCATCGTGGACAATATTACAGAAGCAATCAAAAAAGATGGCGGCGAAATCCACGGCGTTGAAGGCGTTGGTGCAGATGGTTGGGTCCTAATTGACTTGATTGACGTGGTTATCAATGTCATGACTCATGATTCACGCCTGACCTACAGCCTTGAAAAACTTTGGCATGATGCGCCAGATATCGACGTTGACAAGTGGTTGACAGTATAATGATACTGAAAGCGGTGCGACTTCAAGCGCATCTAACTAAGTGAGAAAATATGGATAATTATCAAGAATTTGCACGCGTTTATGATACGATTATGGATGACACGCTCTATGAAGCTTGGCATGACTTTTCGCGCCGTCATCTACCGTCAGAAACCAAGGAAATATTAGAGCTTGCCTGTGGTACGGGCAAGCTTTCTGTGCAGTTTGCGCGAGATGGCTACGCCGTAACAGGCCTCGACCTGTCAGAAGAAATGCTGACCATCGCTTATAACCGAGCGCTTGATGAACTGGATGACTCCGTCGGTATCGGCTTCATCGAAGGTGACATGCGTGATTTGAGCGACGTCGGCACCTATGACGCTGTGACCTGCTATAGCGACAGCATCTGTTACATGCCTGACCGTGAGGCCGTACAAGAAGTTTTTGACGGCGTCTTCAACGCCTTAAATGCAGGAGGCACCTTTATCTTCGATGTGCACTCCGTGCATCAGATCGATAATGTCTTTCCAGGCTATACCTACCACGAAAACGAAGAAGACTTTGCCTTTATATGGGATTCATTTCCAGGCGAAAAAGCCCACAGTATCACCCATGAATTGACCTTCTTTGTCAAAGACAGTGACGGCAAATTCGAACGCCGTGATGAAGTTCATGACGAACGGACTTACACGATTGACAACTACTTGACCATGTTAGACAATGCCGGTTTTGTCTCAGTCCAAGTTTTTGCCGACTTTGAAGATGTTGCACCAAGTGATCAAGATGACGACAGCGCCCGTTGGTTCTTTGTTGCCAGAAAAGATTAAACATGGACATGACACCGACAGACTTCTATATCATGAAGCACTATGCAGAAAAGAGAGAGCAGTGGTGGTGGCAATCAACGAGGTGGCTGCCTAGGCTGTCTACTTAACATATTCGGCGTTCTGTTAACTATCGTCTTTATGATAGTCTTGATCAGGTTAGTAGCTGGTACACTTTTTTAAATGAAAGGAAAATACTATGTTCTATTTAGGTATCATCGTGGTCGTTGGCTTAATTGCCTACTTGACACAAAATAAACGGGAGAGAAAATTTCCGACTTGGTTAAAAGTACTTTTAGTCATCGTAGGTTTAGTCGTTCTAGCCGACATCTCGGAAGAATTAATGGGGATTGTTTTTCTAGCCCTCATCGTTTGGTGGCTTGTTAGACGACCAAGTCGTCAAAAAAGAAAAGAGGCTAAGGCTGCAGTGCAAGTTGAAGCCATGCGCGCACAAGCCAAATCTACGCAACCGATTGACCCTATCAAACGCTATGTCTCAACACCTAAGCGTCAGGAAGCTTTGGCCGAATTAAATAGCACACCAAAAGACTTGGCAGCCTACATTCATCAGGAAATCGATACCTTCTTTATGAATGAATGGACTAAAATGTCTGTCATCTATATGGATCAGTCGGACCAGTTTGATGATGACGTTCAAGAAAATGCTGGCCGTCAGATGCGGGAAATTTTGGATGCCATTTTTGCTAAATTTGCGAAGAAAAGACGTGCTGAAATGGTGGAGCAGCAGTCGATTAATGAAGAACTGAAAGCCCAACATAAACAAGAAATTGACATAGCCATGCAAGTTTATGACAAATGGCAGGATAAGGCATGACCTCATCCAAAGTTTCTAGCGAAGATTCTGCCAAGATTTCAGGGATCATCGCAGAATTTAATCCCTTCCATCATGGGCATCAGTATTTGCTGTCACAAGCACAAGGTTTGAAAATCGTCATCATGAGTGGCAATTGGATGCAGCGAGGAGAGCCTGCGATCGTGGACAAGTGGACACGTGCCCAAATGGCCTTAAAAAATGGTGCGGACATCATCGTCGAGCTACCATTTTTTGCTAGTGTTCAGGGGGCTGACTATTTCGCCCAATATGCGGTGCAGATGCTTGCTGATTTAGGCATTGATCAGTTAGTTTTTGGAACGGATTCCGATGCCATCGACTATGATAGGCTACGTCAAGTTTACCGTGAAAACGAGGCAGAGATTCAGGCCTTTCTAGAGACTTTACCTGACAATTTGTCCTATCCGCAAAAGATGCAGCAGATGTGGCAGACCTTTGCTGGGATTCGGTTTGACGGTAACACACCCAATCACATCTTAGGACTGGCGTATACAAAAGCAGTCGCAACTGTTGCGCCTGATATTCAGTTACAACCAGTCAAGCGGCTTGGGGCAGGTTTTCACGATGAAACCCTATCACACTTTGCATCAGCAACGGCACTTCGTGAGCACGCTGATGACGACCTCTCGAACTTTATGCCAGAGTTTACTAGTTTTCATCTCGCGCCAAAAGTCCAGTGGTCGGATTATTTTCCCTTGCTTAAATACCAGCTACTAGCTACCCGACTCACCGACATTTTCCAGGTTAATGATGAGCTGGCTGTTAGACTGAAAAGTGCCATTAAAACAGCGACAGATTTTGAAGCCTTAGTGGATGCGGTTGTGACGAAGCGCTATACCAAGGCGCGAGTCAGACGTTTGTTGACTTATATTTTGATCAATGTGCCCAAAACGCAAGGTTTTGAACAACCTAAGCCACATGTGCTAGGCTTTTCAGCAGCAGGTCAGCGTTATCTAAAAAAATTTGATGTCGTGACCAAGGTCGGTAAAACCTATCAAGATGCACTCACGCTTCAAGCAGACGCCATCTATCGTCTAGGCAATCAAGCCATCCCTGAGCAAAATTATGGCCGACCACCGCTTAGGCAGACGCATGGCGCAGCCCAAGTAGAAAAGTAAGTTAATACGCTAAAAAGTATCAAAAATGATACGCAGAGCTGACAAATGTCGAAATTATGATAAAATAGTATATACTCAGTTAAGTAAATAAAGTAAACATTTTGGGCTATTTTCCGTCACTTCTTTGTTGACACGTCTTGACGTACACATGTACGCCTGCGTCTTGTCGCCTTGAATTGACAAAAAATATCTCAAAAATGTTGTTTACTTTCTTTACTTAACCGAGTATAGCAGAATACAAAAGGATACGAAAGAAGGACTATTAATGGGACGCAAATGGGCGAATATCGTTGCAAAGAAAACAGCTAAAGATGGCGCAAACTCAAAGGTTTACGCAAAATTTGGTGTGGAAATCTACGCTGCAGCGAAACAAGGAGATCCAGATCCTGAGTCAAACTCAAAACTGAAATTTACGATTGAACGTGCGAAACAAGCGCAAGTGCCACGTCATATTATCGACAAAGCCATTGATAAAGCCAAAGGTAGCAATGATGAAACCTTTACAGAAGGTCGTTACGAAGGCTTCGGTCCTAACGGGTCTATGGTCATCGTTGACACGTTGACAACTAATGTTAACCGGACTGCTGCTAATGTTCGTGCTGCCTATAATAAAAACGGTGGTAACTTCGGTGCCTCTGGTTCAGTATCTTACTTGTTTGATAATACAGGTGTCATTGGGTTTGTTGGAGATAATGCAGACGAGATTTTCGAGTATCTTTTAGAAAAAGAAATCGATGTTCGTGACGTTGAGCAACAAGATGATCAAGTCATCGTTTATACAGAACCAGAAGCCTTGCACAAAGCCTTAGAAGCACTTCGTGAGAATGGTGTTGCTGAATTCACCGTGTCAGAACTTGAATTGATTCCGCAAAGCGAAGTTGAACTATCAGGTGATGACCTAGAAACATTTGAAAAACTTATTGACGCACTTGAAGATGACGAAGACGTGCAAAAAGTTTATCACAATGTAGCGGATTTCTAATTAACAATAAAAAAGGCGATGATAATCACCGCTTTTTTTGTTGCTAATTTTGGAGTTTGGTTGATTTGTCGGTTGTTTTAAAATCAGCTTTTTCTTGAATCCATTGGGTAATGTTGGTTAACTCTGACAGGCTATCTTGTTCACGGGTGATCAGATAGAACTGTCTGCTATATTTTTCAGATAGCTTTTGATAGGGAATGTCTTGCGCTGCACGCTGAGAGATGATGGCACAGCCGAACCCTTTTTTGAGTAGAGCGACGATCATTTCGTTATTTTGAATGGTATGTGTTTCTGTTTGGATATCGTGTTCTTCTAGATAGCGTTGCGTATAGTAGTAGACGCCAGATGTCTTTTCTCGAACAAGCCAAGGACCCGCTTCTGGATTGCCAGCTAGGACGAGCTGATCATCAGCTAAGGGAAATCGGTGGATCTGTTTAGCTGATAGGGGTTTTTCAATAAAGCCAAAGTCGATTTCGTGGTGTTCTAAGGCCTCTAGAACTTCAAGTGAGTTCATCATTTTAATGTCGAAAGTAATGTTAGGGAAATGCTGCCTTAAGCTGATGATTAAATCTGGTAACAAATAGATGGAAAAAGTATGGGAAGCAGCGATAACGCAGTGAGTGATGTTATCCTTTTGTTGCTGTATCGAGAGTTTAAGTGCTTCCCAGTCATCCAAAAGATGTCCTGTTTTTTGATAGAGTAAATCAGCCTGTGGCGTTGTCAAAATTTCCTTTCGGCCATTGCGAATGAAAAGTGTGGTATCTAATTCATTTTCTAATTGCTTAATTTGTGCAGAAACTGTGGGTTGGACGACAAACAATAATTCCGCTGCCTTAGAGAAATTTTTAGTTTCGTAGACGGCCTTAAAGGTGGTTAATTTTTTGAACATCTATATTCTCTCCTATCATTTTTTTTGATTAAAGCTATTATATCAATTAATGAAAGTAATGGAAATTTTGAACTATAATAAGATGTAGAAGCAATAACTAGCCATGAAAGAAAGAGAGTCAATCATATGGAAAATGCCTTACTAAAAAAATACACCCCACTTCTACCGGGCTTGGGACTGTCTGTTTCAGTTGCCGTCCTTGCCAAAATAGTCGCCATCTTTTTACCAGATCTAGGTGGGGCAACACTTGCGATTCTTTTCGGGATTGTTTTAGGCAATACCTTTTTTAAGCAGGAAGTTCTGGCGGTCGGGACAAAATTCTCTGAGAGTGTTTTATTAGAGTATTCCGTCGTTCTACTCGGCTTTACGGTGACCTTTCAGACAATCAGTCATCTAGGGTTCAATGGTCTAGGCTATATTATAGCGATGATGGCGACTGTGATTTCTGCCACCATTTTAATTGGTAAAAGGCTAGGATTTTCTGACAATATGTCAACGATGATGGCGGGTGGCAATGCTGTCTGTGGTTCTTCAGCGATTGGTGCCATCGCCCCAAGTATCGGAGCTAAAGATGATGAAAAAGGACAAGTGATTACGCTCGTTAATCTGTTGGGAACTGTTATGATGTTGACATTACCTTTTTTAGGCACGATGCTTTACGGTAAAGATCTATTAGCCAATAGTGCCTTACTAGGCGGGACTTTACAATCAGTCGGTCAAGTTGTCGCAGGTGCTAGTTTGATCAATCCAGAAACAGTCAGCTATGCCATGCTATTTAAAATCACGCGAATTATCTTTTTAGTCGTCGTCGTTTTCGTTTTTCAACAGCGGGCCCAAAAGCAAGGGACAGCGCAAGTGCAACACCTTAAAAAAGTCAGTGTTCCGTGGTATGTCATCGCCTTTTTAAGCGTCTGTATCTTAAATAGTTGTGTTAAACTCCCCCAGTTTTTCAATGATGGGGCGCATCAAATTGGTACCTGGTTTGAAACGATTGCTTTGGCAGCGATTGGCCTGCGACTAGATTTTAAAAAGTTCATGAAAGAAGGACTCAGCTTTTTAACTTACGGTTTACTCGTCGGTATCGTTCAGACGCTTGCAGCACTCGTTTTGATACACTTGTTTAGGATTGGTTGATTAAGAAGTTAGTTGTCATTTTAAGAAGTTATAAAGCACTTGGTTGACCAATGGATTATGCTGGTGTAACTTGCTATGCTGTGATTTACTATTTTTAACTTCTTGTTCGGTGTAACTTTTAGCGTTTTGCTCAACGATATATCTTAAAGATCGGACAGAGTTGACAGGTACAACGCCGTCACTTCCTTTTCCAGTATCACCAAAAATATTTAGAACATCTATGTTTTTGGGAAAATTATCTTTATTATCGTTTAGATGTTTATAGGCGTCAATCATGGTATCCGGCTTGCCGTCAGAATCAAGTTTGATGGTTGCCACATCTGTTTTTTCAGACATACCCATAAACCCATTAAATGGCCCAGCAATCGTGACAAGACGTTGTAATTCAGGCATTTCTTCTTTGTCAGCAGTCACTGCCCAATTAACCCAAGCGGTTGCGCCACCTGAATGTCCTACGGCATTAAATGCCTTAATCTTGTAATCTTTTTTGATTCGACTAAGAATAGGACTTAAATACTTGTCGTTGGGTCTGCCATCATTGAAGACCATGGCGATTAAAGGGTGCTTGACATCGGCTTGCCAATGGCCAGAGCTAGATATGTTGCCATTGCGGTCAATATTATATCTGAGCACTTGACGAAATCCTGCATGCTGACTCAAATCCGAAATCATATTTTTTTCAGAGCCATAGCCACCACCATAACCATGGACAAACAAGGTAGGTGTTTGGTAATTGCCCGTTGATTTTTTATCTAAGACCCTTGGTTTTGTAGCTATTAATAACATGCCTAAGGCGATTGCTATCAGTGATAGTACTGCTATTATTTTCTTCATAGTATGTGGTCAATTCTAACCCAATTAAGGTAGCTTATTTGCGTCTGTCATATAGGTTTATTATACTGAACTTTGTAGCAATATGCTATTACAGTGATTGATCGGGTAAACAAACGATATTTGGGACATTTTGTATGTCAGCCTACTTAAGATATTATCATTTTTGAATGATAAATATAAGCAAGTTTCCAACAAATACCTTGACTTTTACGCAAAACATGGTAAACTAACATAGTATGCTTTTGGCATAACTACGAAACGGAAAAGAGGTGAAATCCTATGTCACAAACAATCGTACGTAAAAACGAATCGCTTGACGACGCGCTTCGCCGCTTTAAACGTTCAGTAACAAAAGCTGGAACACTTCAAGAAGCTCGTAAACGCGAGCACTACGAAAAACCTTCTGTGAAACGTAAACGCAAATCAGAAGCAGCTCGTAAACGTAAAAAATTCTAATCATTAGAATAGAAAAGCAGCCTTGGGGTTGCTTTTTTTCTTGGTCCAAAGTCGCTGAACACCTCTTTCTTTACGAACTCATCTTTTAAATGTTACAATGAAGGCAAATCAAAGCATTAAGGAAGAAAAGAGGAGCAAGCATGAAAGTCGCAGTTATCGGTGCAACAGGTCAAGCAGGTAGCTTAATCACTCAAAAATTAGTTGCTGCGGGCGCAGATGTCACAGCATTAGTAAGAAATGCCAGTCGCCTAAAAGTTGATGTGCCTGTCATCGAAAAAGATATTTTTGCCTTAACACAGGCAGATCTTGCACCATTTGATGTCATCATCGAAGCTTTTCGTGCGCCTGAAGGTCAAGAAATCCAGCACCTGCAAGCCATGAGACATCTGATGAGCTTACTAGAAGGTAGCCCAACACGTCTCATTGCGGTGGGCGGGACGAGCTCACTCTATATCGATGCGACTCGCACCAAACGTCAGATTGACCTTGTTGATGTAACAGCGCCTTTCTACCCTGTCGCTAAATATATGAGTGACGCGGCCCTTGAACTCAAAGCAAGTGATCTCAACTATACTTACTTCTCACCGGCAGCCTATTTTGATCCGGCTGGCCCTGAAACGGGGGCTTACAGCTTAGCCACCGACATTTTCACGCTAAATAGGTCTGGGAAAAGTTATATCTCAATGGCAGATTTCGCAAGTGCGATGCGCGATATCGTGCTTAATGGGACGCACCAAAGGGAACATATCAGCATTTATCAAAATTAAGGGGTGAAAGTCAGGGGCAGGATTTGGCAAGCGAAAAAGTGATTAAAATGTGCCACCTGTCGGCTTTTTGTGATATAATGTACTATGTAGATTTATAGAAAACAATTTTAATGGAGGCAACAACCAAATGGCTAAACTTACTGTAAAAGACGTTGAGTTAACAGGTAAAAAAGTTCTCGTACGTGTGGACTTCAATGTACCTTTGAAAGACGGCGTGATTACAAACGATAACCGTATCACTGCAGCGTTACCAACAATCAATTACATCCTTGAACAAGGTGGACGTGCAATTCTTTTCTCTCACCTTGGTCGTGTAAAAGAAGAAGCTGATAAAGCAGGTAAATCTCTTGCACCAGTTGCAAAAGCTTTGTCTGAAAAATTGGGTAAAGAAGTTGTCTTTACTGGTACAACACGTGGTGCTGAACTTGAAGCTGCAATTGACGCGTTGAAAGACGGCGAAATCTTGCTTGTTGAAAACACACGTTTTGAAGACATCGACGGTAAAAAAGAATCTAAAAATGATCCTGAGCTTGGTAAATACTGGGCAGGTCTTGGCGATGGCATCTTCGTCAACGACGCTTTCGGTACAGCTCACCGCGCACATGCTTCAAACGTAGGTATCTCTGCTAACGTTGATAAAGCAGTTGCTGGTTTCTTGCTTGAAAACGAAATTGCTTATATCCAAGAAGCAGTTGAAGCACCAGTTCGTCCATTTGTTGCCATCCTTGGTGGTTCAAAAGTATCAGATAAAATCGGTGTCATCGAAAACCTTTTGTCAAAAGCGGACAAAGTCATCATCGGTGGTGGTATGACTTATACTTTCCTTAAAGCTCAAGGCATTGAAATCGGTGATTCACTTGTCGAAGCTGACAAATTGGATATCGCTAAAGAATTGCTTGCTAAAGCTGACGGTAAATTGATCTTGCCAGTTGACTCAAAAGAAGCTAACGCTTTTGCTGGTTACACTGAAATCAAAGATACTGAAGGCGATGCGATCGATCCTGGCTTCCTTGGCCTTGACATCGGTCCTAAATCAATCGCGAAATTTGACGCTGAATTGACAGGTGCTAAAACAGTTGTATGGAACGGACCAATGGGTGTATTTGAAAACCCTGACTTCCAAGCTGGTACTATCGGTGTTATGGATTCAATCGTTAAACAACCAGGCGTTAAATCAATCATCGGTGGTGGTGACTCAGCAGCAGCAGCCATCAACCTTGGTTACGCTGAGAAATTCTCATGGATTTCAACTGGTGGCGGCGCTTCAATGGAACTCCTTGAAGGTAAAGTCTTGCCAGGTTTGGCTTCATTGACTGAAAAATAAGCATAGATTTTAGCTAACATATTAAAAATCTCAATCACTTGATTGGGATTTTTTTGTATGAGATGATAGAAAAAAGAAGTTATGACTAAAGTCTCAGTCCTTCAAGGAAAAAAGGCTAACTAGTCAAACTAAAACGGCTAATTTTATTTTCTACCGTTCTAGGCATTTTTTCCAAAATGGATACCAATTTAGCACACTAACAGCACTTTTTACTATTTATACATTTTTTTGGCGATTCATCATGTGAATTGAATATTCTTATAGTTTTTTTGTCTGAACCTGGTTTTACTTTAGTCTTTAAAAATATCAAATTTATAAACTCTATTGATTGCTTTTGCGATAAACATTGCAATATTGAAATCAATGAGTGAATGGATGAAGCCACCGATGCCCAAAATTAAAAGCAGGGAGCTAAGATTTCGTCCAGCCAGATGGCTGAAGCCAGTTGTCAAAAGAATGTAGACGATAGCGACCTCAGCTAAGGTATGAATCAAGGCAATGACAACATTGAAAATCTGGAATTTGACACCTTCCGTATAGTCGCGGTGTTTCCAGATGAAAAGAGAGCCAATGAGGGCGAAAATAACATGAGTCGCAGCGCGAAAAGTAATTTCAATCGGTAAACCAGAAATTAAGAAACCAATCGTCGAGCCAACAGCGACAATAACTGCAACAACTGGTGAAATCAACATCCCAATCATAATCGGCACGTGACTCGCAAGCGTGAAGCTGGCAGGTGGAATCACAATTTTAGGCATGACCTGCGGAATGAGAATGGCAAGTGCTGTCAAAAGCGCAGCAGTCGTAAGCATTGATAAGCGTTTGCGTGTCTGATTCATGAGATTAGATCACCTTTCTGATAAATGGATCGCTTGAGATACCGCGTTCAAGAATGAGCGCTGACCACTCTTTAGCGGTCCAAAGAGAATGGTCGCGGTAATTGCCACAAGACTCAATCGTTGTCCCAGGCACATCTGCCCATTCAACGACATTGACAATGGCTTCTAATGAAGACTTGATCACTTTAGCGATGTCTTCTGACGAATGTTCACCCCACATGATCATGTGAAAACCAGTCCGACAGCCAAATGGTGAAAAGTCAATCATGCCATCAATGCGATCGCGAATGAGACTAGCCATCAGGTGTTCAATCGTATGCAGACCTGCGGTTGGAATTTCTTGTTCGTTAGGTTGAACCAAACGAACATCAAAGTTAGTGATAACGTCCCCTTTAGGACCAGTTTCAGCTCCAATTAAGCGGACATAAGGGGCAAGGACTTTTGTGTGGTCGAGTTGGAATGATTCAACGTCTGCCATAATTTGATTCTCCTTTTTACGCCGGCGCTCCAGCCAAGCGTGGTTATTTTGATATAGGCTTAATTATACTGTAATGTGAATGTTTTGACAAGCGGAACGGCGCAAAAATCGCATTTCAAATCTTTGCACAAAAAAGATAACTATACTATAATGAAAACGAGAATTGTTCAGCCTTCATCTGGGTTAATACTCATATTGCATAAGAACTTGATCGAAAGTTCAAATAAGGAGGAAACACATGGCTTTAACAGATACTTACACACTCAACAATGGTGAAAAAATTCCAGTTGTTGGTTTCGGTACTTGGCAAACACCTGACGGTGATGTCGCTGAAAAATCAGTCATCGAAGCGCTTAAAGCGGGCTACCGTCACATTGACACAGCAGCTGTCTATAAAAACGAAGCCTCAGTCGGCCGTGGCATTGCTAATTCTGGTGTCGCACGCGAAGACATCTACGTAACAACAAAAATCTGGAATAATAATACAACCTACGACGAAACAATCGCAGCGATTGATGAAAGCCTTGCCAAACTCGGTTTAGACTACGTTGATTTATTCCTCATCCATTGGTCAAATCCCGTAGCGATTCGCGAAACGATCGGCTATGAAAAAAGAAATGCTGAAGTTTGGCGTGCCTTGGAAGCAGGCGTTGCAGCTGGCAAAATCAAGTCTATCGGCGTTTCAAACTTCCGCCCACACCACATCGATGCGCTTTTGAAAACAGCGAAAATCGCACCAGTCGTTAACCAACTTTATGTGAACCCAAGTGACCAACAAGAAGAAGTTGTCGCCTATAACAAAGCCCACAACATCTTGACTCAAGCCTACTCACCACTCGGCACAGGCGAAGTCTTGAGCGTTCCAGCCTTGATCGAAATCGCTGAAAAGCATGGTAAAACACCAGCGCAAATCGCGCTGAAATGGTCACTACAAAAAGGTTACCTACCCTTACCAAAATCAGTGACACCAACACGGATCACTGAAAACGGTCAACTCTTTGACTTTGAGTTATCAGTAGGAGACATTGCAACGATTGATACCCTCCACGGTGCTACACGTATGACGAGTGACCCAGATCAAACAAACTTCTAATTGGTGACGTAAAATTTATCACACAAAGAGCTATGTGCATGGCGTATACAGCTCTTTTTTGCACTTGTTTAAGTGAATGATAAAAGTTAAAATAATATCTGTTTTTAATTTGACAGATTTTTGTTTTTTGGTATAATTAGTTTAGTATTGTTTTGAAAAATCAAACACAAAGAGCTATGTATTTGCCTACATAGCTCTTTTTTTGCGCTTTTTTCAAGCGTGTGGGCCAACCAGTCTAGGTTAGTCGTCCTTTTGTATCATCGTATCGATGATATGTAGCAAGATGCCAGCAAGGACATTTGCCAATAATTGTTTAAAAAAATCAAACACATGTAACACCTCCTTCCTAGACCAAGAGGTGCCAATTATTAAGATAACATATTTAAAATCAAATGAATCAAATATGGCGCGAACGTAGGGAAATGAGGAGTGAACGATAGTTTGTCTAGAGTTGATGTAAGAAGTTAAAATAATAGTTTTTTTAATTTGACAGATTCTTCTGATGTGCTATAATGTAGGTATACTTCAGTTAAAAGTTGAACATCACAAAGAGCTATGTATTTGCCTACATAGCTCTTTTTTGCGCTTATTTGTACTTAATTGAAGCGTGTGGGATAACTAGTCTAGGCTAGTCATCCTTTGGCATTATTTTGTCAATAATGCGCACTAAAATGTCTGCACAGACATTTGCTAAAACTTCAGTTAAGAAGTTGAACATATGCAACACCTCCTTCCTAGACTAAGAGGTGCCAATTACTAAAGGATCATATTAAAAAGACGGTTGGGGCAGATTTGGCGTGAACGCCTGAAATTGAGCACCCAACGCCAAATTGTCTAGCACCCAATCAAAAATGCCTTAATCTTCCTATGTTTGTCAGTTAGCTCAAAGTAATAAAACTTGAAAATTTATCAAAATTTGTTATAATGAAATAGAACTCAAGGGAGTAGCAAGCAGATTTCTGCGCAACTATCGTCATTACGGCCGTGTTTCGGCTCGGTAGTTGCTTAATATGCGAGACTTGTAGCTGTAGCTACAGGTCTCTTTTTTATCCGCTGTGATCGCTTTCGGCGTATCAGCTAGTCATCTTGAGACCGGAGTTATTGTTAAGGATCAGCCTAACTGAAGGCGTTACTAAATGAAGGAGACGACATTGTCAGAAAAAAAATGCTATACGCAAACCCCAGAAGAGGTTCTGTCAGACTTGGCAACAACCAAAAAAGGATTGACGTCAACTGAAGCACAAGACCGTCTTGCCAAATATGGTAAGAATGAATTAGATGCTGGCGAGAAAAAAACACTACTCGCTAAATTCCTAGAGCAATTCAAAGATTTAATGATCATCATCTTGATAATCGCTGCGATTCTTTCAGTGGTAACAAGTGGTGGTGAAGATATTAGTGACGCGATTATTATCATGGCCGTAGTTATCATCAATGCCGTTTTCGGTGTCTACCAAGAAGGTAAAGCCGAAGCTGCCATCGATGCCTTGAAATCAATGTCAACACCATCAGCGCGTGTGCGTCGTGATGGTCACGTTGAGGAAATTTCATCAGACATGCTCGTGCCTGGTGATGTGGTATCGCTCGAAGCTGGTGACGTTGTACCAGCAGACATGCGTTTGCTTGAAGTGAATTCCCTCAAAATCGAAGAAGCAGCCTTAACGGGTGAGTCTGTACCAGTCGAAAAAGACTTGGCCGTTGCCGTTGCTGCGGATGCCGGTATCGGTGACCGTGTCAATATGGCCTACCAAAACTCAAACGTGACTTACGGTCGTGGTTTGGGTGTGATCGTTGCAACAGGGATGACAACAGAAGTTGGTAAAATCGCCTCAATGCTTCAAAACGCTGAGGAAACAGATACACCACTCAAACAAAACCTTAACAACTTGTCGAAAATCTTGACTTATGCGATTTTGGGGATTGCAGCTGTGACTTTCCTTGTCCACATGATGCGTGCAGGTTGGGATCAAGAGGCTGCGTTGAGCGGTTTGATGACATCAGTCGCCCTCGCGGTTGCAGCGATTCCAGAAGGCTTGCCAGCCATCGTAACGATCGTCCTTGCGCTCGGCACACAAGTCTTGTCTAAGAAAAATGCCATCGTCCGCAAATTACCAGCGGTTGAAACGCTTGGTTCGACTGAAATCATCGCCTCTGATAAAACTGGTACATTAACCATGAATCAGATGACAGTTGAGAAAGTTTACACTAACGGTCAATTGCAAGATGCGACAGATGAGATTACTTTCGATGACATGACGCTTCGTGTCATGAACTTCGCCAATGACACGAAAATCGCCCAAGATGGCAAGCTCATCGGTGACCCGACAGAAACAGCACTCGTCCAATACGGGATCGACCATAACTATGACCTGCGCAATGTCCTCAAAGCTGAGCCGCGCGTAGCAGAGTTACCGTTTGACTCAGACCGTAAACTCATGAGTACCGTCCACAAAATCACGGCTAATGAGTTCCTCGTTGCTGTTAAAGGCGCACCAGACCAGCTCCTCACACGCATTAGCAAGAAAGTTGTTGACGGGCAAGTTGTTGCCATGACACAGGCTGATCGTGATGAGATTCTGGCGCTGAATAAATCACTTGCGAAACAAGCCCTTCGGGTCTTGATGATGGCTTATAAATATGAGTCTGCCGTGCCTGAGCTTGAAAGCGAAACCCTTGAAAATGACTTGATTTTCGCTGGTTTGATTGGTATGATCGACCCAGAGCGTAAGGAAGCTGCTGAAGCTGTGCGCGTTGCCAAAGAAGCGGGCATCCGTCCGATCATGATCACCGGTGACCACCAAGATACAGCTGAAGCTATCGCTAAACGTCTGGGCATCATCGACGAAGGTGATACAGTCGACCACGTCTTCACTGGTGCTGAGCTCAACGAACTCAGCGACGAAGAGTTCCAAAAAGTGGTGACACAGTACAGCGTTTATGCGCGCGTGTCTCCTGAACATAAGGTTCGTATCGTGAAAGCATGGCAGAACGAAGGTAAAGTCGTTGCCATGACCGGCGACGGTGTCAACGATGCACCCGCACTTAAAACGGCGGATATCGGGATCGGTATGGGGATTACCGGAACAGAAGTGTCTAAGGGCGCGTCTGACATGGTTCTTGCGGATGACAACTTTGCGACGATCATCGTTGCTGTTGAAGAAGGTCGTAAAGTCTTCTCAAATATCCAAAAAACGATTCAGTACTTGCTTTCTGCCAATACTGCTGAAGTCTTGACCATCTTCCTTGCGACCTTGTTTGGTTGGGATGTTTTACAGCCAGTTCACCTGCTCTGGATTAACCTCGTAACAGATACTTTCCCAGCGATTGCGCTTGGTGTTGAACCGACTGAACCAGGCATTATGACCCACAAACCACGTGGTCGTAAAGCCAGCCTCTTCTCAGGTGGAGTCATGTTTGCGACGATCTATCAAGGTCTCTTACAAGCAGCGCTCGTCCTTGGTGTTTATGGTGCAGCGATTGCGTGGCCAGTCCACACTGGTGATGCCATGCACGCGGATGCCTTGACCATGGCCTTTGCGACACTTGGCTTGATCCAGTTGTTCCATGCCTTTAATGCCAAGTCAGTTTACCAATCTATCCTGACAGTTGGTCCTTTCCGTAGTAAGACATTTAACTGGTCGATCGTTGTGTCATTTATCTTACTCGGTGTGACCATCGTCGTGCCAGGATTTAATGAAATCTTCCACGTGACACATCTAGATGCCTATCAGTGGGCAATGGTCCTCGTCGGCTCATTTGCCATGATTATCATCGTTGAGATTGTTAAAGCCATCCAACGTGCTATGGGCTTGGATAAATAAACTAGATAAACAAAAATCCTTTGTCTCTTTAAAAGTAGACAAGGATTTTTTTGTCAATTTAATCATATTTCTAGTATGATAGAAGAAGAGATAAAAATAAATCATATTTCATGTAACCAAACTAAGTTTAATTCGTTATATAAGTGAAGAAGGATTTTAAGCGCTTGAATGCGCGTAAGCGTAGGTCAAATGTCAAGATTTCACGTAGAGAATTGTAGAAAGGAGGTCGCAAGTGAATATTAGCCCTTATGAGCAAATTTTAATGACTTGCGTATCTGAAATTCAGCGCTATTTGATCAAAACTGGCGCGAATCCAGCAGATGCGCAGGATATCGTCCAAGATGTCTTGGTGAAGCTGATTCAGGCTGATATTGTACTTGCACCTGATAAATTACGTCCCTGGCTCTATCGTGTGGCACTGAGCCGATTTTATGATCTCTATCGCCGAGAAAAGCGCTACCGAGCACTCTTGTCTGAACGGTTTTATCTGATTTATGGTCATCCTGATCAGATTGATGACGAGAGAGGTTGGCAGCTGGAACAGGCTTTGCAGGCGTTAAATGATTATCAAATCGGACTTGTAGCCCTCTATTATGAAGATGACAAGTCTGTCAAAGACATCTCAGAGATATACCAAATTTCTGAAGCCAAGGTCAAGACAGACCTGTATCGCCTACGGCAGCAACTCAAAAAAGAAATGGAGCAAAACGATGAAACTAAATGAAAACTTTGATCAGCTCATCAAAAAAGAAAAACGGAAGAGACTACTTAAGACAATCGCAATTTCTTTTGTGACGACGGTTGTTTTACTGTTTATCGGCTTTACCCTGATCAATAAACGGATGGAAATGCAATATAAAAAAGCACAGGAAATGGCGAACATCACAGATATGATCGAGTCGCCTAATCTAGTTTCACAGTCCCAGTACTTAAGCACATCAGGTCGAGTGACTTCACAGTTAAAAAGTGAACGCTTTAAAAATATAGATGGCTACATGGTCGCAGCAACGCCACTTGAAATCAATTTCAGTTTATTTGGTATTGGTTATGGCAGTGGGAAAAACTCATCCTTAACCGTTCCGATTACAAAAACCAAAGAAATCGGTGCCTTCAGTCGTGAAAATGGCGAAAAACTCCCGCTGTTTTTCAATCCCAAACACAAGGAAAGCGAAACTCAGCAAGAGGCTAAGGCAACGCATGAAGCCAGAACCCTATCTGGATTTAAAAATCACGTCGCAGAAGTTGCCATCTCTTTTAAAGAGCCGATGACTTATGCTGAAATTCAAGCCAAAATTCCAGAAAATGTCCTGATTAACTGGTACTGGTTAGGCATGGCGAGTGATCAACTCTCAGCCACAGAGACAGTCGGTAAAGTCATAGGCATCAACGCAGACGAAGCCGGTAAACTGTCGAGCGAACCATTAAAATCAAAAACTTCAAGTGCTTGGTGGTCTCCTAACTACCCATCTTTTGTGGCAGCTGTAAAAACAGCCGCGGAAAAACGAGGCTACACGGTGAATGGTCTTGATATCTATCAAGATGCCTTAAAACAAATCGAAAAATACCCAACGTTAAAGACAGCTAAATTTTCAGGGATCATCGTCAGTGGTCGGACGGAAAACTTAGCAACATTAGATGATGAACCCTATGTCTATACGACAAACGTAGGCCTTCAAGCCGAAATTCTACCCTATATTGAACCGACAAAATAATCACAAAAGGCTGGGACAAAATGTTCCAGCCTTTTCAAATACTCAAATGATAATAAAACGCTGCTTTTTACCGATTTGGTATTATTTCCTATGATTAGTATGCTTCTTTACAATTTGGTCGAAAAGGTACATAGGAACAGGCTAGAGGTAATTCCAATCAACATCAAAATTCGGTCATCGCCTATTTATTAGAGGTCTTTTGTCCTAACCTATTTTTGATATCTAACAAAGGTCAATTTCCCTAGATAAAAAGTTTGACCTTTATTGATCAAAGCGGTATAATAAGATTTAGAGATAGGATATCTCTGGAATATACTTCTGAAAATAAAGGAGGAAATGAGTTACGGCTCCTAGTGACTTAGAAAATAAATGATTTTTTCTAAGCTGTTAGGTAGTCGCCTCAACATCTGATATGAATATTGAAAAAATGACAACAACTTTACAACAAGCTTTGGCTGAGGCGCAAAAAATTGCCCAAGTCAGACAACATCAAAATATAGAAATCGCACATCTCTGGAAATTTATGATTCAGCCTGGGCAGTTTGCGCATGATTTTTATCAAGACTTAGGACTAGATTTAGCAGGTTTTGAGGCTGAAATTGATCAGGAACTAGATAAAATTTCTGTCGTGACTGGTAGCAATGTCGCTTATGGTCAGAATTTGAGTCAAAATCTCTTTAACTTATTCAGCCAGGCTGAAAAGCTAGCTGAAGCTTTAAAAGATGAGTTTTTATCTACTGAGACGGTGCTGTTAGCACTCTTTTCTCAAAGCCATAATCCATTGACCCAGTATCTAAAAAATCATGGCATCACGGAGAAAATGGTTAAGGAAAAAATCGAGAGTATGAGAGGAGGAAGTTCGGTGACGAGTCAAAATCAAGAAGAACAATATGAAGCGTTGAAGAAATACGGCGAGGATCTGGTTGAGAAGGTTCGCGCGGGTAAGATGGATCCCGTGATTGGGCGTGATGAGGAGGTGCGAGATGTCGTGCGGATTTTGTCGCGCAAGACGAAAAATAACCCAGTGCTGATCGGGGAACCTGGTGTTGGTAAGACAGCCATTGTCGAGGGTTTGGCGCAACGGATCGTGAAGAAGGATGTGCCGACAAATCTGAAAGATAAGACGATCTTTAGCTTGGATATGGGCGCGCTGATTGCGGGTGCTAAATTCCGAGGTGAGTTTGAGGAGCGGCTCAAGGCTGTTTTAAATGAGATTAAGAAGTCTGATGGTCGGATTATCCTCTTTATCGATGAGATTCACACGATTGTCGGCGCGGGTAAAACGGAAGGTTCGATGGATGCGGGCAATCTGTTGAAACCGATGTTGGCGCGTGGTGAGTTGCACTTGATTGGTGCGACGACTTTGGATGAATACCGTCAAAACTTCGAGAAAGACAAGGCTTTGGAACGTCGTTTCCAAAAAGTGTTGGTGCAAGAACCGACAGTTGAGGACACGATTTCTATCCTGCGTGGTCTGAAAGATCGCTTTGAAGTGCACCATGGTGTGAAGATTCACGATAATGCCTTGATTGCTGCGGCAACCTTGTCAAATCGCTATATCACCGATCGTTTCTTGCCAGACAAAGCCATTGACCTGGTCGATGAAGCGAGTGCAACGATTCGGGTTGAGATGAATTCTTCGCCAACTGAGCTAGATCAAATCACGCGTAAACTTATGCAGCTTGAAATCGAAGAAGAAGCCTTGAAGAAGGAAACGGACGATGGCTCTAAAAAACGTTTGGCGATCCTACAAGAAGAACTTGCCAATACACGTGAAACTGCCAATGCTTTGAAGATGCGTTGGGAAACAGAAAAAGAAGCGGTGGAAGCCATTCACACCAAACGTGCTGAGCTAGAGCAAGCCCGCTTTGATCTGGAAAATGCTGAAAATGACTATAATCTGGAGCAGGCAGCTGTTCTTCGCCATGGTACGATTCCAAAACTAGAAAAAGAAGTGGCTGATTTAGAAAACGCGCAAGAAGCAGACGCTAGCAATCACTTAGTCCAAGAATCCGTGACAGACAATGAAATTGCTGAAGTGATCGGTCGTTTGACTGGGATTCCTGTGACCAAACTGGTCGAAGGCGAAAAAGAAAAACTCTTGCATCTAGCAGATACTTTACACCAACGTGTGGTAGGGCAAGATGAGGCGGTTAATGCGGTTTCTGATGCCATTATCCGCAGTCGTGCCGGCCTACAAGATCCAAACAAACCGCTAGGAAGTTTTCTCTTTCTCGGACCAACTGGTGTTGGTAAGACAGAATTGGCTAAGAGCCTAGCTGAAGATTTGTTTGACTCTGAGAGTCATATGGTGCGGATCGATATGAGTGAGTACATGGAAAAACACAGTGTCTCACGTTTGGTCGGTGCCCCTCCAGGTTATGTCGGCTATGACGAAGGCGGTCAGTTGACCGAAGCTGTCCGTCGGAATCCTTACACGATCGTTCTGCTTGATGAGATCGAAAAAGCCCATCCTGATGTCTTTAACATCCTGCTCCAAGTCCTTGACGATGGCCGTTTGACAGATTCTAAGGGTGTTGTCGTTGATTTCAAGAACACCGTCTTGATTATGACATCCAACATTGGCTCACGGACGCTCTTGGATGGGATTGCTGAGGATGGCACGCTTGACAATACGACCAAGGAAGCCGTTCTGGATGAGCTCAAACTGCATTTCAAACCTGAGTTCCTCAACCGGATCGATGATACCGTCGTCTTCACGCCATTGACCTTAAGTGTCGTGAAACAAATCATCGACAAGATCGTGGCGCAGCTCTCTGAACGTTTGGCGCATCAAGACATTCGCCTAGAGTTGACGACAGATGCCCTTGATTGGATCGCCAAAAATGCGTATGAACCCGAGTATGGGGCACGGCCGATTAAACGGTTTATGACCAAGTATCTTGAAACACCACTTGCTAAGGAACTTGTATCTGGTAATATTTTACCAAATGCTGTGGTTTTGGTTGGACTGAAAGATGATAATTTAGTTTTAGATGTCAAGTAAAACGACTCGCAAACCCGCTCAACAGCGGGTTTTTACGTACAAAAGAAAATTGTCTAAAAACTATATATAGTGTTTGAAACTCTTTTTTTACGAAAATTAACACAATATATTGTGCTTTTTTCTATTTACAAACTACATCTTGAGTGGTAGAATATATTTAAAATCACTTTTAGAAATGAGATGTACGTTATGATGATATGGGAAAAAACAGAGGTAGTCGACAACACAATGGAAGTTGTCAAGCGCGATGGTCGCCATTTAAATTTTGAACCGGAAAAAATTTATGATGCCTTGAGAAAAGCCTCTGATGAAGTTTTTCCTATGTCACCGGTTCAAGAAGTGAAATTGGAACACTTGACGGATAAAATCGTTGCAACAATTTTTGACCGTTTTGATAACAATATCAAAATTTATGAAATTCAAAATATCGTCGAGCACGTTTTGTTGGATGCCAACGAATACAAATTAGCAGAAGTCTATATTAATTATCGGACGAAACGTGATTTTGAGCGCTCGCAAGCGACAGATATCAATTTCACCATTGACAAACTGATTAACAAAGAGCAAACTGTTGTCAATGAAAATGCTAACAAAGACAGTGATGTCTTCAATACGCAACGTGACTTGACGGCTGGTATCGTTGGTAAATCGATTGGTTTGAAAATGCTACCGGCGCACGTCGCCAATGCCCATCAAAAAGGTGACATCCATTTTCATGATTTGGATTATCAACCTTATGCCCCAATGACCAACTGTTGTTTGGTTGATGTCAAAGGCATGTTGCGTGACGGGTTCAAACTTGGGAATGCCGTCATCGACAGCCCGAAATCGATCCAAACGGCTGCTGCACAAATCTCACAAATCATTGCCAATGTTGCCTCAAGTCAATATGGTGGCACATCTGTCAACCGCATCGACGAAGTGCTTGCGCCTTACGCTGAGCTCAACTACGCCAAACACATGAAGGACGCCGAAGAGTGGGTAGCAGCTGAAAAACGCGAAGCCTATGCTCGCGCTAAAACGGCCAAAGACATCTATGACGCTATGCAAAGTCTGGAGTACGAGATCAATACCTTGTTCACGTCCAATGGTCAAACGCCATTTACAACGTTTGGTTTCGGTCTAGGTGAGGATTGGTATGCGCGCGAAATTCAAAAAGCCATTCTGCAAAACCGCATTAAAGGTCTGGGTAAAGAAGGGCGGACAGCCATCTTCCCTAAACTCGTTTTCACCATTAAACGCGGCTTGAACTTAAACGCTGGGGAACCAAACTACGATATCAAAGAACTTGCCGCGGAATGTGCGACAAAACGCATGTATCCAGATATCGTCAGCTATGATAAAATCGTTGAATTAACAGGCTCTTTCAAAGCACCAATGGGTTGCCGTAGTTTCTTGCAAGGTTGGCAAGATGAAAATGGTCAAGACGTTGTCGACGGCCGTATGAACTTGGGAGTTGTCACGCTTAACTTGCCACGTATCGCGCTTGAGTCTAAAGGGGATAAAGACAAATTCTGGCAAATCTTCTTTGAGCGGATGGCGGTCATGAAAGATGCTTTGGTTTACCGAGTTGAACGGGTCAAAGAAGCAACACCTGCCAATGCGCCAATCCTTTATGAAAACGGTGCTTTTGGGAAACGTCTGAGCAGAACAGACTCTGTCAATGAGCTGTTCAAACATCGTCGTGCGACGATTTCAGCAGGCTATATCGGTCTTTATGAAGTCGCAACCGTTTTTTATGGTGGCGAATGGGAATCTAACCCTGAAGCTAAGACCTTCACGCTCGATATTTTGCGTGAAATGAAAAAAGCGGCGGGCGAGTGGTCTGACGAATATGATTATCATTTCTCAATCTATTCAACGCCATCTGAAAGCTTGACAGACCGTTTCTGTCGACTAGATACAGAAAAATTTGGTGAGATCCAAGATATCACAGATAAAGAATATTACACCAACTCATTCCACTATGATGTCCGTAAAAATCCAACACCATTTGAAAAATTAGACTTTGAAAAAGACTATCCAGTCTTTGCTAGCGGTGGTTTTATTCACTACTGTGAGTACCCAGTCCTCCAACAAAACCCTAAAGCTTTGGAAGCGGTTTGGGATTATGCCTATGATCGCGTGGGTTACCTAGGGACTAATACACCGATTGACCACTGTTACGAATGTAACTTTGAAGGGGACTTCACGCCAACTGAACGTGGCTTCCAATGCCCGAACTGTGGCAATAGCGATCCTAAAACGGTTGACGTCGTAAAACGTACCTGTGGTTACCTCGGTAACCCACAAGCACGTCCAATGGTCAAAGGGCGCCACAAAGAAATTTCATCACGTGTCAAACACATGAATGGCTCAGTCGGCCACTTGTCAAACGGTGATGATTTGGAAAGTGTTGCAATTGATGCAGCCAAATCTCCTTTCTTTCATCAATAAAAATTTGAGGAATTAAAAAGATGGGTCATTACATCGGTTTTCCGACTTTTTAATCTCGTCCATCAGTCAAATCAAAATGAACAAAAGCCGACAAGTTCGGCTTTTTTTGGTATAATATGGTCATGCAGAAAATTCTGGAAATAAAAAATTTAACTTATCAATACGAGGAATCAAGCGATGTTTACGCTGTAAATGACGTGTCTTTTGACGTTGATCGTGGGGAGTGGGTGTCGATTATCGGGCGCAATGGTTCTGGTAAATCAACAACAGCGCGATTGATTGATGGTCTGATGGCAGCAGCCTCAGGTGAGATTATCATCGATGGGCAAACCTTAACGGAAGAAAATGTTTGGGACTTGCGCCAAAAGGTCGGCATGGTCTTTCAAAATCCTGATAACCAGTTTGTCGGCTCAACCGTTGAGGATGATGTCGCTTTTGGCATGGAAAATCACGGTGTACCACGCGAGGAGATGTTGACACGGGTGCAAGCTGCACTAGAGCGTGTCAATATGCAGGACTTCAAAACGAAGGAACCCGCGCGTCTGTCTGGGGGTCAAAAACAACGGGTTGCCATTGCAGGGATCGTTGCTTTGCGTCCTGATATCATTATCCTGGATGAAGCGACATCTATGCTAGATCCAAAGGGTAGACTTGAAATTATCCAAGTCGTCCGTGAAATCAAGGAACAGTATGGTTTGACCGTGATTTCAATCACCCATGATTTGGATGAGGCTAGTCTTTCGGATAAAATCATCGTCATGAAGGATGGCAAGATTGAGCAGATTGCGACACCAGATGTCTTGTTTTTAAATCATAACCTCGTCGATATTGGTCTGGATGTACCTTTTTCGGCCAATGTCGCAAGGGAGCTGCGCCAAAATGGGCTGCAGATTCCTGAAAAATATTATACAGAAAGTGAGTTGGCTGACTTCTTATGGCAATCTCTTTTGACAAAGTAACCTACACCTATCAGCCCAACACACCTTTCGAAAGTCGGGCTTTGTTTGACATTGACTTAGATGTGGCAGATGGCAGTTTCACAGCACTTGTCGGCCATACAGGGTCTGGCAAATCCACTTTATTGCAACACTTAAATGCCTTGTTGCTTCCGACTTCAGGGACTGTCACAGTCGATGAGACGGTGATTAAGCCTACGAGTAAAGGGAAAGAAATCAAACCAGTTCGTCAAAAAGTTGGCGTTGTGTTTCAGTTTCCTGAAACACAGTTATTTGATGAAACAGTCTTAAAAGACGTTGCTTTTGGTCCGCAAAACTTTGGTGTCTCTAAAGAAGATGCCCAAGCTATTGCGCGTGAGAAGTTGAACCTAGTCGGGATTTCCGACGAACTTTTTGAGCGCTCACCGTTTGAGCTTTCTGGTGGTCAGATGCGCCGTGTGGCGATTGCAGGTATCCTAGCGATGAATCCAAGCGTTCTCGTATTGGATGAGCCGACAGCCGGTCTAGATCCCAAAGCGCGGATTGATATGATGCGTTTGTTTGAAACCATTCATGCCTCTGGTGTGACGACGATCTTGGTAACCCATCTCATGGATGATGTGGCTGATTATGCTGATACCATGTACGTTCTGGAAAAAGGTCGCATCGTCAAATCGGGTAAACCTCAAGACTTGTTCCAGGATGTTGCTTTCATGACTGCCCATCAACTCGGTGTGCCTAAGGCGACACGTTTTGCGCTACTCTTGCGAGAACGCGGTCAGTACTTTGAGCACTTGCCGATTACACGTGCGGCGCTAGTTGAGATGATTACGGAGGCGGCAAATCATGGATAAACTGATTATTGGTCGCTACATTCCAGGCAATTCGATGATTCATCGTCTGGATCCACGCAGTAAGCTACTCGCGATGTTTGCCTTTGTCTTCATCATCTTTCTGGCAAATGATGCAATTGGCTACGGCATCCTGACGGTCTTTACCTTTATTGGCGTTGCCTTGAGTCGGATAAAACTGTCCTATTTCCTCAAAGGGTTACGCCCGATGTTGGGGTTGATCTTATTTACGGTCATCTTCCAAATGCTCTTTACAACAGGCGGCGAAGTGCTCTTTCAAATCTGGTTTTTGAAAATCACGACTTACTCGCTGCAAAATGCCTTTTACATCTTCATGCGGTTTGTCTTGATCATCTTCATGTCAACGCTATTGACGCTGACGACGCCACCTCTGACTTTGGCAGATGGGATTGAAACAGGACTAGCGCCATTGAAAAAAATTAAGGTGCCTGTTCATGAAATCGGACTCATGTTATCCATTTCCTTGCGATTTATTCCGACGCTGATGGATGATACCACGATGATCATGAATGCCCAAAAATCACGGGGGATGGATTTTGGTGAAGGTAACTTGGTTCAAAAAGTCAAATCGGTTATTCCGATTTTGATTCCATTGTTTGTCTCAAGTTTTAGACGGGCAGATGATTTAGCCATTGCCATGGAAAGTCGTGGCTATCAAGGGGGAGAGGGACGTAGTAAATACCGTGTCCTCAAATGGCAGAGATTCGATACCCTGCTGTTGCTCAGTTTGGTAATTGTTGCGGCTATTCTGGTCGCATGGAATATGTTGAAATAAGAAAAGAAGCAATAGATTCTACTACACACACTTAAAAGGGAGAGTAATATGACGAACAAAATGACGGCACAAGAAATTATCCAATTTATCGGGAATGCTGAGAAAAAAACAGCGGTGAAAGTGACGTTTGAGGGAGCGCTAGCGGGTGCTAAGCCTGAATCAGTGATCCAACTGGGCAATGTCTTGTTTGGTGACTGGGCAGAAATTGCGCCGCTTTTGGTTAACTTGACTGAAAACAAAGATTATGTCGTTGAGCAAGATGGTCGTAACTCAGCTGTGCCTTTGCTTGATAAGCGTGAGATCAATGCACGTATTGAGCCAGGTGCAGTGATTCGTGACCAAGTTGAAATCGGCGATAATGCTGTGATCATGATGGGTGCTGTGATTAATATTGGCGCTGAAATCGGTGTGGGGACGATGATTGACATGGGTGCGATTTTAGGTGGCCGTGCTATTGTCGGTGAGAATTCGCATATTGGTGCAGGTGCTGTCCTTGCGGGTGTAATTGAGCCTGCTAGTGCTGAGCCAGTTCGTGTGGGGGACAACGTCTTAGTCGGTGCTAACGCCGTGGTCATTGAAGGCGTGCAAGTCGGCAATGGTTCTGTTGTTGCAGCGGGTGCTATCGTCACACAAGATGTCCCTGAAAATGTTGTCGTGGCAGGTGTTCCTGCACGTGTAATTAAAGAAATTGATGAGAAGACCAAGCAAAAAACAGCACTTGAAGATGCACTGAGAACTTTGTAATCAAAGGATGATACGGATATGGATAAGGATAGTAAGCTGAATCTGCAAGTCACTGCTGTCATTTGGGGTATTGGCTTAGTTATATTGTTCCTCGGTTTGATCTTCAATAGAAAAGCACTATGGGTGAGGGTTCTATGTATTGCAAGTGCTATTTTGCTTGTTGCCTTGATTTATGCGTTAGTCCAAACCTTACGACATAAAGGAACCTTTAAAAAGAATTTTTTAATGCCTGAATGTGGATGACGGCTCAGTTCTTAGGGAACATATGAAATGTGTGGTGAAAAGATGTTAGATTTGATTAAAATTCGTAGGGAGCTCCATCAGATTCCTGAAATTGGTTTGGAAGAGTTCGAGACACATGCCTATCTCATGGCACAAATTCGTGAGTTGACAGCGGATAAATCCTTCGTTGACATCAAAACTTGGCAGACAGGTATTGTCGTCAAGTTAAATGGCTTTGCTCCTGACAAGACGATTGCTTGGCGGACAGATATTGACGGCTTACCGATTGTTGAAGATACGGGACTGACTTTCGCCTCGCGCCATGAAGGTCGGATGCACGCTTGCGGTCATGACATGCACATGACTTTAGCACTTGGTGTTTTGGAAGCTATGCTTGCAAGTGAACCCAAAAACAATCTGATTTTCCTTTTCCAACCAGCTGAAGAAAATGAAGCGGGTGGCATGCTCATGTATGAAGCTGGCGTCTTTGATGGCGACTGGAAGCCAGATGAATTTTACGGCCTCCATGTTAGACCTGATCTTAAAGTTGGTGATATCGCGACCAATACCCATACCCTATTTGCGGGGACTTGTGAAGTCAAGATTAACTTCAAGGGAACAGGTGGGCATGCTGCCTTTCCGCACCATGCTAATGATGCCTTGGTTGCAGCAAGTTATTTCATCACACAGGTTCAGACTATTGTCAGCCGGAATGTCGATCCGATTGAAGGGGCAGTGGTGACTTTTGGTAGTCTCCATGCTGGCACAACGAATAATGTGATTGCGGAAACGGCCTTTCTTCATGGGACGATTCGGACCTTGACGCAGGAAATGAACGCCTTGACCCAAAAACGGATCAGGGCCATTGCAGAAGGTGTTGCCTTGAGTTTTGGTCTGGAAGTTGACATTGAGCTTAAGCAAGGCGGCTATCTACCAGTTGAAAATAATCCTGACTTGGCTCAGGAATTGATGACCTTCTTTGATGCGCGAGATGGCGTGAATTTGATTGACATTGCGCCAGCCATGACAGGAGAAGATTTCGGTTATATCTTGTCAAAAATACCAGGTGTCATGTTCTGGTTAGGGATTGAGACGCCTTATGCCCTGCACCACCCTAAAATGTCGCCCAATGAAGCGGCACTTGCCTTTGGTGTGAAACAAATCTCAGCTTTTTTGAAAACGAGAGTCCTTTGAAAAAGAGGCGATGACTGATTTTCGGTGTAAAACGGAATCAGTCATCGCCTTTTTTGTGTGGCTTGGGATCAGGGGTTAAGCAGCAGGCTTGATCGTCATAAAAATACCATTTTCGTATTGTTTCTGGGAAACAATACGAAAATAGTAAGAAAAATGATGTGAACCCTAAAATATAAACTTTTGAAATCAAGTATTGAGTGCTTGATTTTTTTGTTAGTTCAATTTCTTCTTAATATCGTTTTCGATTGCGAGACGTTGGAATACCTAAAGCATCCCTGTATTTAACGACGGTTCGGCGTGAGATATCAAAGCCTGCTTGTTTCAGTTGGTCAACAATTTTCTGATCTGACAAAGGCGCTTGTTTATTTTCATTTGCGACAATATTCTGAAGCTCCGATTTGATCGCGGTATTGGCAACCACTTCGCCAGTTGCCTCGCCATTTTTCTGCAGAATCCCTTGTGGGAAAAAGTGTTTTAATTCATAAATGCCCCAAGGCGTGCGCATGTATTTTTGATTGACTGCGCGACTGATGGTTGATTCGTGTAGGTCTAAACTTTGGGCAACTTCCTTTAAGGTGAGCGGTTTAAGCGGGTGACGGTCATCTAAGAAAAAGTCAGACTGGTGCCGTAAAATTTCCTGACCGACCCGAAGAATGGTTTCCCCACGATTTTCAACAGTTGTCTTTAACCAATCAAACTCAGCTTTTCGGTCTTTGAGATAGGCTTGTAATTCAACATCCTCTATCTCTTTGTAGCGATTATAGTACTTGTCTTGGAAAGTAATCTGTGGTTGACCTGCCTTGGTTGATTGGATGTCAAGATGTTGCTCGCTAACCGTTACCTCTAAATCTGGTTTGATATATTGGGCGAGTGTTTGAGCGTAAGCTGCGCCTGGCCGAGGTGTTAGGGTTGGGATATAGTCGAAAACGGCTTGTATCTCAGGAAAGCTAACCGCGTATTTTTGACTAATGTCCTCCCATTGTCGATTGACCAAATCATCAAAGCTTTCTTCTAATAGCAAATAAGCAATATCAGGTGCAGCATGGTCACGTTCGGTTTGGAGCATCAGACATTCCTGTAAATTTCGTGCACCGATACCGGCTGGTTCTAACTGTTGCAAAAGCGTCAAGGCGTCAAGTAGTTGGATTTCAGTCGCGCCTGTTTTTGTTGCAGCAGCATCAAGAGAGAGTGTTAGGTAACCATTGGCATCTATGTATTCAACTAAAAAAAGTAAGAGTGTCCGTAAGAAAGTATCGCGATAGTTGAGGTGAATTTGCGCCAAAACATGTTCATAGAGAGATACTTTCTCTGCGGGTAATTGTTCCAGAAAAGCTTGGTGCCGATCCTCCGATGTTTGATTTAAGCCACGGTTGATTTGTGGGTGCTCAAAAGAATCTGGACTATTACTCACTGAAATGAGTGGATTATCAAGAGATTGCTCCCGCAAATAATCTCTTAGATCGTTTGTGCTAAAATGTAGAATTTGAATAGCCTGTTGCATGGTTTGTGTCATAGCAAGCTTTTGTTGCTGCGTTTGACTCTGCTTCAAGTTAATGGATGGTTTAGGGGACATGGCTACTCTCTTTCTCAAAATATCTTTAGATTCATTATACACAAAAATTTGGCAATATTTCATAAAATTAAAAAAATTACGTTATAATAGACCTATTACGAAGCAAAATGAAGGGGAATCAGATGCTTAGAATCGATAAAGTTTATCAGGGTTTAAGTCAGTTATGGGGGGATAGAAGCGTGGCTGACTTGCAGGACATGCAAGGGACGACGGCGCTTGAAGTGGCGAATTTACTAGGGATTAGTCGAGCAAACACCAGTTTGGAGTTGAATAAATTGGTCCGTGATGGCCGTGCCATCAAGGTAACAACCTATCCAGTTCGCTTTTTACCCAAGGAAACGATAGAGGTCCTACTAGATCGAGACTTGCAAGAGATTACGGAACTTGAAACGATTTCAGATTTAGATGCGCCTCATCAAACAGACAAACCAGTAGCAGAAGCCTATCTATCCAATTCAAAAAATCCTTTTGATCAGATAATCGGCCATGATACCAGTTTGAAACAGGTAATTTCTCAAGCCAAAGCAGCGGTTTATTATCCACCATCAGGCTTGCACATGCTCTTGCTCGGACAAACCGGCACTGGGAAGACATTTTTTGCCGAAAAAACCTATGAATATTCTCTCTATGAGGGTCTCTTGAAAGAAGATGCCCCCTTCAAAAGCTTTAACTGTGCCGATTACTATAACAACCCGCAGTTGCTGATGAGCCAGCTCTTCGGTTACGCCAAAGGTGCTTTTACAGGCGCAGACCAGGATCATGAGGGACTCGTCGAAAAAGCCGATGGTGGCGTTCTGCTACTTGACGAAGTGCACCGCCTACCGCCTGAAGGCCAAGAAATGCTCTTTTATTTCATTGACAACGGCAGCTTTAACCGCTTGGGGGAAAATGGTGTCAAACGACACAGCAAAGTGTTGATCATATGTGCAACGACAGAAAATCCAGACTCAGCACTCTTGAAAACGTTTGTCAGACGGATTCCGATGACGATTCAGATCCCGTCATTAAGTGAACGCCCCATAGAAGAACGTGTCGCCTTAACCAAGTTCCTCTTTGCACAAGAAGCTAAACGCATCAAGAAAACGATGCGGATCTCAATTGATGTCATCAATGCCTTGGTTCACGCCACGACTTCAGGCAATGTTGGGCAACTGAAATCCTTAGTCCAACTCGTCTGCGCTCAAGCCTTTTTGACAAGTATCCATCGTTTTGATGAAGTGGATATTGATATTTGTAATCTACCGGATGACATTCGAGAAGATTGGGTCAGCAGTCGTGATAATTTGGCGCGTGCCATGGTTATCTCAAAATATGTCGACGTGGTCACCGTCATTCATCCCGAAGAAGTCACCGTCGCTCAAGAAGCGTCAACAGACTATAATATATATGATGCGCTGGATAAAAAGCTAGCAGTTCTTGAAAATGAAGGTCTCTCTCATACCCTCATCAAGAAAACGATGATGCGGGAACTCCAGCTCTACTTGAAAAAATATGTCAAAAACTATGATAGCACCTCAAATCTCTTAAACTTTGTAGATAAGGCCATCGTTGACTTTGTCAATCAGTTAAAAGAAATTGCCGAGGCTGAAATGCGCGTGAAATTTGACCGCCGTTTCACATATTTCTTTGCTATGCACATTGATGCTTATTTCTCTCGTGGTGAGAAGGTCAACTTACTCGTTGCGCAAGAAATCGAGAATCTAAAAAAAGAACAGCCACTCGAATATCAAGTGGCGGAACGCTTTAAAATTGAAATTTCACGCGTCTTCCATCATGATTTACCAGATGTCGAGGTTGCCTATTTAGCCATGCTTTTAGTCAATATGGACACAGAGAGTCTGGATCAAAAAATTGGGATCCTGGTGGCCGCTCATGGCAATAGCACTGCAACTTCTATGGTCAATGTCGTCACTGAGTTACTAGGTGTCGCCCAGATTGATTCCCTTGATATGCCCTTATCAATGTCCCCTCAGAAGATGTTCGAGGAGGTTGTTGAAAAAGTCAAGAAACTCAATCTTGGTAAAGGCGTTCTGCTCTTGGTAGATATGGGCTCATTGTCAATGATCGAGCCCAGGTTGATCAAGGCAAGTGGTGTCGAAGTCAAGATCATCTCAAATGTGACAACGGTGATGGTCTTGGACGCAGTAAGAAAGACCAATTATACAGACCGGACCTTAATGAATGTCTATGATTCTGTTAAACGAGATTTTCTAGCGAGTGTTCGTGCCCAAAAAACTTCTAAGGGGAAACCGAAAGCGATTCTTTCTATCTGTACGACAGGATCAGGGACAGCTAAGAAAATCGAGGTCTTGCTGAGTGATATCATTGATCGAGCGACGGATGAAGATGTGCGTGTCCTGACTTTATCCGCTTTGAAAATCAAGGAAGAGCTCCCGAAAGTATTAGAAAACTATCAAGTCTTGGCAAGTGTTGGGACAAAAAATCCCAAACTTGAAGCGCCTTTCATTTCCTTGGAGCGATTGATTGAAGGCAGTGGAGGTAACATGTTGCACCAAATTTTGTCAGAAGGTGAAGTGACAGAAGCTGAAAATAAAAGTCAGAATTTTGTTATTCGAGATTTGTGTGAAGACATGCTTGAAACGCATCTGGTTTACTTAAATCCTAGGTTGATTTTGGACTTTTTGTTGAATTGGACAGATGCTGTTCAGCAAGCCTGTCAAATGAATTTTCAAAATGCAACCTTGATTAAATTAATCATCCATTCAGCCTTTGCTTTTGAACGTGTCATCAAAGAAAATGCCCTGCGATATGAAGACATGCCAAGTGAGGCTTCACTTGAGCTATTACCGCTTGTGACCTCGACTTTATCACCGATTGAAAATGGCTTGAACTTGTATTTATCAGAAGGAGAAAAAATTTTCATCTGTGAAATTTTAGCAGAAGTCACAAGTGTTTCTTAAGTGAGACAAAGTGTTTTATGTTTCTCATCAGTGTTCTAAAAGTGTTTCAAAACAGATGTTTTTTGTCTTGGAACATTTTTTTATATCCCAAAAACACCATAAAATATAGGGGGTATAAAAAGAGTTGTGATTGAAACACTGTTTGGCACGGTTCTTGCTTTTATATAGGTGTAAAGAAAAATAAGGGAGAAAAGTATGACAGCAATTATTGTTAGTGGTCATGGTCAATTATCAACTGGTCTACTAGATGCTTTTGAAATGATTTTTGGTCACGATGAGAAAATTATCGCAGTGCCGTTTTTAAAAGGGGAAGGCATTCCACAACTTCAAGAAAAATATCAGGTAGTAATGGATCAATTTCCAGATGACAACATTTTATTTTTAGTAGATGTTTTTGGTGGCACGCCTTATAATTCCGCAGTGCAGTTAGTATTTGATCAACCGGCAGCAGATGTCGCGACGGGTGTGAATCTCCCGATGCTACTAGAGCTTGCAGCGGTCAAGGAAAATAGTGACCTAGAAACGCTGAGACAGCAGTTGAAGATGATTAATCAAGAGGGATTTAAAATCTTTTCTGAGGTGATCGCATCGGCTAACAAAACATTACACACAATTGACGAGGAGGATGATTTATTATGAGAATTGAACTAGCAAGAATTGATGATAGATTTATTCACGGACAAGTTTTGACCAAATGGGTAAAACTTCGACCAATTGACCGCATTATCATTGTCAGCGATAGCGTGGCAGCAGATGAGATGCGCAAGACCTTGGTACTTTCAGTCGCGCCTGCCAATGTTGCAGCAAGTGCCGTATCGGTTGATAAGATGATTCGGGCCTACAAATCGCCGAGATATGAAACGACAACAGCCATGCTCTTATTTGAAAACCCACAAGATATTGTTCGATTAGTCGAAGGTGGCGTTGATCTGAAAGAAGTTAACGTTGGTGGCATGCGTTTTGACGTAGAGCGTAAACAAATTACCAAGTCTGTTTCAGTTAATGACTCTGACATTGCTGCGTTTAGAAAATTAAAAGACCTAGGGGTTAAAAATGAGTTACGTCAGTTACCTGGCGACACATCACAAGATTTCAATGACATTTTAGAAAATGCCTTAAAATCATAAGATTGCATTACTGAACGAGAAGGTTGACAAACAGTCAATCTAAAGTTCACAACAAGGAGGAAAAAAATGAGTGTGATTCAAATTGTTTTACTTTTAATTGTCGCAGGGATTACTGGTATCGGATCAGTAGTTGACGAAGCGCAAACCCATCGACCGCTGGTTGCTTGTACGTTAGTTGGGATTGTCTTAGGTGATATTCAAACTGGTATTATTCTAGGTGGGACATTGGAAATGATGGCTTTGGGCTGGATGAACGTTGGACTTGCCATGGCACCAGATACAGCCATTGCCTCTGTTATTTCTACGATTCTTGTTATTAATTCACACCAAGGTATTGGCGAAGGGATTGCAATTGCAGTACCTCTTGCAGCAGCTGGTCAAGCTTTGACTATTTTTGTTAGAACAATCACGGTATTCTTTATTCACAAAGCTGACGAAATGGCTAAAAAAGGTAATTATAAAGGTATTGAGCGTGCTCACTTACTCGCTATGAGCTTGCAAGCGCTCCGTGTTATGATTCCAACTTTAATCATCAGTCTCATTTCTGCAACAGCTGTTCAAAATTTCTTGAGCTCTATTCCAGAAGTCATCACGCGCGGTCTTCAAATTGGTGGTGGTATCATCGTTGTCGTTGGTTATGCTATGGTGATTAACATGATGGATGTGCCTTATTTGAAACCCTTTATGTATGCAGGCTTCCTATTCGCAGCCTTTACTAACTTCAACTTAGTTGGTTTCGGTGCATTAGGCTTGATTGCAGCCATGATTTACCTACAATTAAAATATAATGGTCAACCACAAGTAGCAGCAGCGCCTGCAGGTGTGGTATTTGATGATGATGACGATGATTTGGACGCTTAGGAGGCAAAAAAATGACTGAAAAAAGATTAACTAAAAAAGAATTAACGAGTATGTTTCTACGTTCAAACTTCCTATTAGGCTCTTTCAACTTTGAACGTGTACAATCCCTAGGTTTCTGTTATGTCATCATTCCAGCCTTGAAAAAAATCTATCCAGAAGGTGAAGAGCGTAATCAAGCCTTGACCCGTCACTTGGAATGGTTTAATACACAACCTTGGTTGACAGCACCGATTTTCGGTGTAACAGCTGCAATGGAAGAAGAAAAAGCAAATGGACGAGACATTGATGGTTCTGCCATTCAAGCCATGAAGATTGGTTTGATGGGACCATTAGCAGGTGTGGGCGATCCGATTTTCTGGGGAACAGCTCGTCCAGTCTTGGCAGCGCTCGGTGGCTCACTTGCTTTGACAGGCTCGATTGCAGGACCTTTGCTCTTCTTTATCTTGATCAACATCATCCGCTTAACAACCAAATATTTTGGTCTCTTCTATGGTTATGAAAAAGGCATGGAAATCATCAAAGATATGGCTGGCGGTCGTATCAAGAAATTAACAGAAGGTGCTTCAATTGTTGGTTTGTTTGTGATGGGTGCGTTGATTAGCAAATGGACAAGCATCAATATCGTTCTACAAGCAACAAAAATGAAAGATGCAGCTGGTAAAATGCAAATCCAAACCGTTCAAAACGTATTGGATAGCATCATGCCAGGGATGTTAGCACTTGGCTTGACCTTGTTTGTCGCTTGGTTATTGAAAAAAGGGGTTAACCCATTGCTCATCATCATCGTCATCTTTATCATTGGTATCTTAGGCTACGCTGGTGGTATTTTAGGGTAATGGTGGTGCAATAAAAAATAGAGTTGCCGCAGACGAGAAGCGCAACTCTATTTTTTTAGCTCATACTTTCAAAAGGAAGGACAGAGGAAATAATGGGGATTAAATTAGTAACAATAGATGTAGACGGCACCTTGCTAAACAGTGAAAGGTTGATCACACAAGAGGTAAAGTCGACAATCAGGCAAGCCAAGGCACAAGGTGTCAAAATTGTCGTGACGACCGGTAGACCTTATTTAGGTGTTATTGAGTTATTGAAAGAGTTGTCTTTGACTGATCCAGGTGATTATGTTATCACTTATAATGGTGGGATGATCCTAGCGGCAGATACAGGCGTTGAACTCAAACGGACAACCCTAACCTATCAAGACTACCTAAGAGTTGATGATTTGGCGACGATCTTAAGATGCACCTCTCATGCGGTCACAGCAGATCGACTGTTTACCTCAAACCGAGACGTTTCAAAGTATACTGTAGAGGAGTCTTTCATCGCGAAAGTCCCTATGAGCTTTAGGACAAGAGCGGAGATGGCAGCAGAAGACAGCATCATTAAAATGATGCTGGTCGGTGAAGCAGATGCCTTACGTTACATCATCAGTCAGATACCGCCTGACTTTACAAACGCCTATACGACAGTTTCGAGCTCGCCGAATTTCTTTGAAATTCTCAACAAGGAGGTGAGTAAAGGCCAAGGCTTGATACAGCTTGCCAAGATTCTGGACATCCCCTTAGCAGAAACAATGGCAATTGGTGATGCTGAAAATGATTTGTCAATGTTAGAGGCCGCAGGCCTAGCTATCGCCATGGGAAATGCAGTCCCAGAGATTATCGCCATAGCAGATTTTCAAACAAGCACAAATGATGAACATGGTGTAGCTGTTGCCCTAGAAAAATTTGTGCTGAAAAATTAAAAATGTTAGCAAGTGTTTGGTGCAAGTGAGATATATAATGAAACAACCACCCAGGTCATCCGACCTGGGTGGTTTTCGTATCTATTAATGTCAGGATATCAAACCCATCAAATAATCTCAAGTGCTTTATCTAAGTCATCAGCGTCATCAAGTTCTTGATTGCTGCGATGTCGCAAGTTTTTTGTAATCTTAAAGTAGCTAGGGATAAGGACGATGACGCTCCCAATCCAGGCCGCTAGTCTAAACTTGACAAATTGTCAAGCTTTCGCTATACTTAGTGTATTAACGGTTGAGACTTCGGTCAACATACCATCCGAGGCGCTGGTCAAACAGCGCCGATCTATTGAAACAGCCAGAGCGATCTGGCTGTTTTTTATAGATATTTTTTCAAACGTGACTTTATTTCTCTAAAGTTATCTATTGGTAACTTTATTTTAGCTTTTCTGCGAAATCTTTTTGTATCTATCATACGAATTTGAGAAATGTTTGCTGATTTTTTGATTCCGTCAATTTCATAATTTACAAATCTATCATCATTTTCTCTTATAGTGCTAGTTAGTGGGATGATGATAGCGGAATGGTAGTTGACGCGTTTTAAAATGATGACAGGTCTTTCAAAGTGATTCTTTTTTCCATCAATCTCGACACCGATATTGATACCAAGCGATACCCACCAAATATCTCCCTCTTTGAAGTAAATTATTTTTTTATTGTTGTTGATATGTTGTTTATCTTTATTCCACTCGTTGAATTGTTTTTCGTATGGCTTTGTAATCTGGTAATCTACACTTTCCATAACTTTTATTGAATCTTGCTTTATAATGTGATTGCTAGAGATCGCATAATTAGTAGATAGAGATAAATCTGTAGTCATTAAGTCTGATAAAGAGACATGAAATATTTCAGAGATATCGGATAGAATATTAGCTTTGGGTGTGTATTTACCTTTTTCCCATTCACTAATTGATGATGAACTTTTACGTCCAAGTTGCTGAGATAAGTCTAATTGTTCCATATTGTATTTTTGACGAAGATATTTTAAATTTTTGGCGAACATAAGTTTTTTCATATTACTTTTATATTACCACAACTTCGGAAAAAATGAAATGAAGAGTACGAACTATTTCGGAAAAAATGAAATACATTCTGAATATTAGGTTTATATGCTTTTAGAAGATTTCTTATTACAGACTAAAACCCACCCAAATTTTGATCTGGGTGGGTTTTATATTAATTAAATTATCTCTAACGTTTCATTCAACTCATCGGTTTCATCATGTTCTTGATCACTGCGATGTCGCAAGTCCTTGGTAATCTTAAAGTAGCTAGGCACAAGGATGATGACACTCCCAATCCAGGCCGCTGGGCTTGAAAAGAGAACGCCGATCAAACCAACGGTTACGAGGCTCAGCACAGAAACCCCTGCCCGCATGACAAGTTCTGCCATCCCTGCGAGGGTAGGGACTAAACTGTTGCCATAGCCTTGAATGAAAGACCTCACAACGAAGAGAATGGCTAAGATCCAATAAAAGAGACCATTGACCAAGTAATACTCAAAAGCGAGATGAATGATTTTGGTTTCGCTGTGGCTGATGAAGAGGCCGGAGAAGAACTGGTTAAAGGTGACGAGGACGGCAGCAAAGACGATGCCCCAGATGACGTTGATGATCACGGAATGTTTGAGACCGATGAGCATGCGTTTGTACTGGCGGGCGCCGAAGTTCTGCGCGGTAAAGGTTGTGACGGCAAGACCTAGGCTGATCATGGGAAGCATGGCCAGCTGATCGATCTGGCGACCAATGGCTTGCATGGCAACGACATCAGTCCCCATTTTATTGAGCACGATCTGTAAGGTTAAACTGCCGATGGCGATGATGCTGGACTGGAAGCCCATGGGATAGCCAAGCGCGGCGTGTTTACTGATTTCTTTTTTGTCAAACTTGAAGTGCTGTTTGTGCAGATGCAGCACGGGTACTTTGAGTTTGATATAGATGACCAGGTAAAGTACAGAGAAGGCTTGTGCGATAATCGTCGCAATCCCTGCACCAAAGACATCCGCATGAAGCCCCAGAATAAAGACGAACTCTAAAATAATATTGAGAATCGTTGAGATGATGAGAGCGATCAAGGGTGTCCGTGAGTCGCCGATTGCCCGCAGGACATTGGACAGGTAGTTAAAGAGAACTGTGAAGACCATCCCGCCAAAGATGGCTTTTAGAAAGTCGTGAGCGTCCCTGATTAACTCTGGTGGTGTCTGCATGATTTCAAGCAAGGGGCGTGCCATGGTGAAAGCGATGACGGTTAGAACAAGTGCCGTGATGAGGGTTAGGAAAAGTCCAATGGCAAAGGAATGTTTAACCCCTTCATCATCATTTGCACCGAAGCGCTGGGAGATGATGATGGAGAAACCACTGGTAATCCCGATTGCAAATCCCATAATCAAGAAATTTAATGCGCTTGTCGCTCCAACGGCAGCAAAAGCATCCTTGCCGAGTGTCTGCCCGACGATAATGGCGTCAATAAAATTATAAAAAAGCTGGAATAAATTTCCTAAAAGCAGTGGAAAAGTAAAGAGCAAAATGACTTTTATAGGTTTTCCTTTAGTTAAATCAATCATGATAAGTTGTGCAACAAGTGCGTCTTATGATAGCTTACAGACGCGGTGTTGTGTCATCCTCTCTATAAAGGTGTCTTGGTTGGTTTTGTTGTTAGAGACACGGTTTGGAAACGTTTTCTATTTAATAGTTATAGTTTAACACAAAAAGACGATTTCGCAAGAAATCGTCCATTGTTATAAGCAACTAATAATTATTTAGTTACGTTTACAGCTTGCAAACCGCGAGCGCCATCTTCAACGTCGTAGTTTACTGCTTGACCTTCTTCAAGTGTTTTGAAACCGTCAGTTTGGATCGCTGAGAAATGTACGAAAACGTCTTTTCCGTCTTGACCAGTGATGAAACCGAAACCTTTTTCAGCGTTAAACCATTTAACTGTACCTTGTGCCATTTTGAATCTCCTTCGCCCCTTGGGGGCATTTTAATTTTGTGTAATTCTGAAACTGCTTAGAAAGGATGAAACAAAATGAACCAAACTTTTTAAATCGTATACAAACTACTCCTTTATGGTATCATAAAAGATATGAAAAAGAAAGCGCAAATACGTAAAAAAATGAAATTGGCCTTAAAAACGTTTGATTTTTCTGACAGACAGAAGCAAACTCAGGCTATCATTGATCAATTTCTAATATCAGACATCTATCAGCAAGCGCAAACGATTGCGATTTTTATGCCAATGTCTTTTGAATTTGACGTGACAAGACTTTTAAATGACACGTCCAAACGGATTGTCATCCCAAAAACATTGCCCCAGCGTAAAATGATTTTTACGGATTATGATGAAGACGCGCTCTTTCTGACGCCATTTGGTGTCAGAGAATCCAAGTCAGATTTTGCTGTCATCCCAGATCTGATTATTGTACCAGGTTTGGCCTGGACAGAAGATGGTTATCGTGTCGGCTATGGTGGTGGCTATTATGACCGTTATTTGGCTGATTTTACAGGGCAGACAGCCAGCTTTGTTTATGACTTTCAGATTTTACCAACTATAGAAAGAAACAAATTCGACATCCCTGTCAGACACATTTTTAAGGTATAATAAAATATATGACTAACTTTCAAAAAGATTTTCGCCGTTATCGGGCGACCTATAGCTTAGCTGCCATTACCCTTGGAGTCTGGTTATCTCAGTTTTTTGCCAATGGTGCACAAGCAACAGATCCTATCAACCTCTTTCATTTCGGTGCCTTATTTGGTTTAGATATTATTGAGTATCCTAGCCATATTTGGCGATTGGTCACACCTATTTTCGTTCACATCGGTTGGGAACACTTTTTGCTCAACTTTTTTTCACTGATTTTTATCGGTCGTCAGATCGAAGATATTTTTGGCAGTCAGAGGTTTTTTGCCATTTATCTATTATCAGGAATATACGGCAATATCTTAACCTTTTTCCTTAAACCAGAGACCCTGTCCGCTGGCGCCTCGACCTCCCTCTTTGGTATCTTTGCAGCCATGGCCATGTTAGGCTACCTCACGAAAAATCCATCGTTTCAGGCAATCGGCAAGCAATTTGCTGTGCTCATTCTTGCTAACCTAGCGATTAATATCTTCCAACCAGATGTCGGCATTTTCGGGCATATTGGTGGTGCAATTGGTGGTATTCTGCTGGCTGCGCCTTTTGCACCGAAGATTTTGCAGTCTAAGATTTCAGAGACTCAGAAGGTCACATTTTTTATAGTCTACCTTGTTTCAGCTGTGTTGATGGTAGTGCTCACGATCATGGGTTAATTTGGACTTTAATTAAAGAAACGATAAACGACGAAGTAAATCTTGAGAAGCGTCGTTTTTTTGATCTGAGAAATAGAAGTATAGAAAAATGGTACTTTGTGAATAAAATAATTAATGTTTGATGGTGTAAAACGCTTGCAAAAATGAAAATTAAATGATACTATATTGGTATAGACCACTGAGAGCGTTTCCCTTTCTGTGGTCGGGACACAAACTAATTTTATCGGCTATTAAATGGTGATAAAACTATATGAGATTGTGTCTGGAATTTTATTGGATGTCGGTCATGATATCTGTTCATGTGCACTTAATCCTTATATATAGGGACTTTATCTCGGTTTTTAGAGTTTTGTATAACTATATATTTTTATTTTAGGAAACGCTTGCAAATTATTATGTTACGTGGTAATATAATGGGGTAGGTGATTTGTATGCGATTTCAGAAGTCATGACAAGTTATCCACGTATTTATTTTATTGTAGGAAGTCTTATCGAAGAAAGGAGAAACATGGACGATGCACAGATGGCAGTCATCATGCCGCTGATCATGTATGGTGGAGAAGCGAAGTCTTCAGCTGTCGAAGCAATTCGCGCAGCTAAAGCAGGTGACTTTGAAAAAGCTGACGAACGAATCGAAGCAGCTAGCAAAGCAATCGTGGAAGCCCATCATGGTCAAACGGAATTATTGACTAAGGCTGCAAATGGTGAAGATGTACCCGTATCAATTTACATGGTACATGCCCAAGATCATTTGATGACAGGGATTGCTTTCGTTGATCTCGCAAAAGAAATCATCGAATTGTACAAGGTTATTAAAAATTAAAACGATCGTCTTTTGTTATGACTTTAGAATCGTGACGTTAGAATCGTTTTGATGAGGTAATTTGCTTGAGTATGGGTCTTAATCAGACCGACACTCAATCGTAAAAAGGAAGGAATCTTTTATGAATGCATTACAACAGTGGATGGAGAAACATCTCGTTCCAGTCGCAGCCAAAATTGGCTCGCAAAAACACTTAGTTGCGCTTCGTGATTCGTTCGTTGGGATGTTGCCAGCGACGATGGTAGGGGCAATGGCAACATTGGTATCAGTTATGATTGGTACCGTACCCGCAGCGGTTCAACAACTTATTCAGCGTAGCGCATCTGATGGCTCTTGGACACTTTCTGACAAACCAGTTTTCCAACAACTTGCTGGTATCTCAAGTCTCGTAAGCCAAGGTACATTGACAATTATCGGTCTTATTTTCGCCTTTTCATGGGGTTACAACCTTTCAAAAGCTTACAAAGTCAATGAACTCGCGGGTGGTATCGTCGGTGTTGCTGCTTTAGTTTCAGGTCTACCAAACATTATTGCGATTGCAACAAATGGTCTTTCTGAAAAAGCAATGGCAACAGTTAACGATAACATCGCAGCACAAGGTATCGCAACTTGGAAAATGGGTCTCTCAGTAGGTCAATTGGACGCGGGTGCTTACTTTACTGTTATCATCATGGGTGCGCTTGCCGTTATCCTTTATGCTAAATTAATGCTTGCTGATATCACAATCAAAATGCCTGATTCAGTGCCACCAGCAGTCTCTAAAGCTTTCTTGGCCATCATCCCAACTATCGTTGCGGTTTATGTTGTGTCAATCATTTACTACTTCATCAAAGTATGGACTGGTAGCGACTTGATCTACTTGATCAGCAAATACATCGCTGAACCTTTCCAAGCCTTGTCACAATCAATCTTCTCAGTATTGATCGTTACTTTCTTCGTTTCACTCTTCTGGTTCTTCGGTATCCATGGGACAAACGTTTTGGGCGCTGTGCTCGATGGTATCTGGGGTCCACTCCAACTTGCCAACATGGACGTTTACAACAAAGTTAAGTTGGAAGGTGTTAAAGATCTCGTTGCCAAAGGTGCAACAGATAAAGCACACGCTATCGATGGTAACTTCGTAACCCTTTGGGTACGTGGTTCATGGGATGCCTTTGCATGGTTCGGTGGTACTGCTGGTACCATCACATTGATCATTGCTATCCTTTGGTTCTCTAAACGTGAAGACTACAAAACAGTTGCGAAACTTTCAG